>Ga0209148_1000080_pt1 | contig 277806 bp, 246 predicted proteins | sample AraplaCol_mMF_r2_2_FD_184288 | JGI IMG/M metagenome (GOLD analysis project Ga0209148, IMG submission 184288) | Arabidopsis root microbial communities from North Carolina, USA - plate scrape CL_Col_mMF_r2 (SPAdes) (version 2) | ecosystem: Host-associated > Plants > Roots > Endosphere | place...
CCCGCGCGGCGAAACCGGCCGGCGCGAAGGCAAGGACGGAGAGGTGGCCGAGTGGTTGAAGGCGCACGCCTGGAAAGTGTGTTTACGGGAGACCGTAACGCGGGTTCGAATCCCGCTCTCTCCGCCAGCGTTCCCAATCGCTGATTGATGTCGGTGTCAGCCACAAGCGGTCCAAGGGCCCGCACCTAGAGGGCACTCCCAGGCCTCAGGGGAACGATCCGCTCCGTTATGAGTTAGCACTTCATGATGTACACCCTGGAGCACAACGGAAGCGGTGCGATGGCCGATCTTATGATCTTGGAACTGGCCAAGGCCAGACAGCGAGTCAAGCGGGCGGAGGTGACTCTCAGGCGCGCCAAGGAAATGCTGGACGAAGATTGCGGGGTGGGAATCAATATCGCGCTCTGCGGCAGGATAAGGGCTGCTCAGCAGCGTGTCATCGAGGCCAGAGAGCGCCTGACGAAGATCGATCCATCGGCATTGTAGAGCTCCATGATTTGGGATTGCCCCACATGATGATCGCGACCTTCAACCCTGATACCGCGAGAAACGGCGACGTCTATCGCGTCGCAAGGCTTGCGATGCTGAAGCAGCAAATGATGCGGCATATCGAGCGCACGGACGCCTCGGCGCAGAATGTCGAGCAAATGCTGGCCACGTTGGTCGAAGCAAACTCGTTCGTGCGGCGATAGGGCCTGCGTCACGTGAGCGGCGATGGCGCGATCGGCCAACGCTTCCACACCTGCCGATTCCGGTTGTCGTGCATGCGGTTGATGGGTTCCGCCGGGAAGGCCTGAGATAGTTGCGGGTAGCCGCCCGCCGGAAAGCATCGGGCGGACCGCGAGCGGTGCTTGTGCCGGCTCCGGGCAAGGTTGCATAGTCCAACAAGGCGACTCAAGCGTGCCGTGCGCATCGGCTCGGAGCAATCGTGATTGGACTCTATGACATCTGGCCCGCCTTTGTGGCCGTCGCGCTGCTCTGGCCGCTGGCGGGCATGCCGCTGTTTCAGCGGGTAGGTTTCGAATCGAACTCCTCCAGGGTGCGGGCAATAGATGGCATGCGAGGCTATCTGGCGCTTGCCGTCGTGCTTCACCACGCCGTCATCTACCATGAATTGCTGGCCACCGGCGCATGGAAGTATCCGCCATCGGATTTCTATGGCCCACTGGGACAGGTGGGAGTATCCCTGTTTTTCATCATCTCCGCCTATCTGTTCTGGGGGAAACTGCTGTCAGCAAAGTCCTCCGTGGATTTTCCGACCCTGTTGCTCAAGCGGGCTTTCAGGATCGGGCCGCTCTATGTTCTGGCCGTCGGCATGGCGATGGCTTTGGAGGTTGCCGATGGCGGGATCGACTATTCCTTCGCGACTTACGAGCGGGCATTTTTCAATCTGCTGTTCGGTGTCTTCCGCTATGTCCCGCTTTCGAGTTCACGCGTCTGCGACTTGGCCTGCGTGACCTGGACCTTGCCCTATGAATGGCTGTTGTATTTCAGCCTGCCGATCGCGGCGATATTCAGCCGGCATCCGGTGGCGCGCATAGGCTTGCCAACCGTTCTCCTGGCTTTTTCAGTTCTCATGTCGGTGAACGGCGGCACGACCGCCTACGGCTATCTGGGACTTTTCGCGGGCGGAATGTTGTGCGCAACGCTTGAAGCAAATGGCCTGCTGGTCAAGTGGCATCGGCATGCATTGTCCGCCACCGCTCTGGCGATGCTGGTGTGTATCTTTGCCATCTACAAGACTGCCTACGCGCCGGGGCCGATGCTGCTGTGCATTGCGACCTTCTTCCTGGTCGTGACGGGGGCTGATTTCTTCGGTCTCCTGACGGCCTCGCGCTCAGTGCGGCTGGGCGAGATCAGCTTTGGTATCTATCTCTTGCAGGGGCTTGCCTTCGTTTCGATATTCTCCATCGCGCCCCTGCGGACCTTCGCCATGGACAACGCCGCCCAATATTGGCTTGTGATATTGATTGCGATGGTGCTTCTGGTTTTCATGGCGCTGGCCGCGCACCTCGTGGTCGAGAAGCCCGGCGTTTCGCTGGGAAACCGTCTTGCGGCAGTTCTTCGCCTGTCGACGCAGCGCCAGCCTCGTGAGACGGCAGCCGCTGACGCAGCGCAGCCCTGGCGCATCCGCGACGTTTCACAAGACAGTCTGCAGGTCGATACCGCCCAGGAGCGATGATTTCCGGGCCATTCGAACGCTCCATCCGATTGGCCTGGGCTGGCGCGAACGATGGGTTGTGCGGGGCATCGCGATCAGGGCATGACCGCCGCATTTCATATCAAAGTTCCCGGCCCGGAACTTCTTGGCGCGCGGCGCGTTTCCCGGCGTCCCGTCCGTGGACCAGCCAGGATATCTCTCCCAGCGCTGCGATAAATCAGGAGCCTGCTTCATGCACGACAAGCTGTTTCATTCACCGGTCGCACTGACCGTCGGCCTTGGCTTCAAGCGCGAGATTGCCTCGCTGGCCGAAATGCACGATTTCCTGACCGACTGGACGACCTCGCGCCGTGGCCCCCTCCATCGCAATGCCGTCGAGGCGTGTGGCCTTGCGCTGGAAGGCTGCATCACCAGGGACGAGGCGCGCCATGCGCTCGTCGAGTTCGCGCAAGCAACCGGCATCCTCTGGCCCGAGATCGAGCCGGTCATCGTGGCGCGCGCCGTCGCGCGCGGCTATGGCGGCTACGCGGCCTGAGCTTGAGGCCATCTCCCGTCTTGGCGGCTAGAGCGTTTCACCGTTTCATGGAAACGGCGGACCGCTCTAGCTCTTTGTTTTGACGCAATTCCTGACGGAAAACCGCTCACACTTTTCCTGGAATTGCTCTAACGCCGCCACTACCGAAAGCCCGGCTTGGCCTTCCCGAGCCGGGCTTTCGCTTTACTGCAAGACGATCACGAGGATCGCCATTGTCTACCTGATGTTTGCCCAATGGTTGTAGGCGATCAACCGTTCGAAGGCGCGCGCCGACGTGTCGGCTTTGGCCTCGTTGGATCGGGCTCTTGCGATGACTGCGCTGCGAGGCGCAGCTCTCTCAATCTGGCTGTCTTTGCTTCGCGGGCCGCTCGCTCGGCATCGATCACGATCTGCGATTCACGTTTGGCGCGCTCGTCGCGCTGGGTGTCGACTTTTGCACGGTTCATCTGTTGCTACCTCCATCCCGCAGGCGGCGGCGGTTCGGAACGCCGCCTCTTCCGGCCCCGCATGGTGCAGCGTCGCGGCGGGGTCGGCGATTACAAATGATGGCCGGAACACTTTTGCCATCGATGCCGGGGAGGGCCGTCAGTCGCACCACCCCGAAGAAACGACGAGCGATGCCTCGAAGATCTGGCGTCCATCCTCGTCGCGTACCTTGACGGTGATCGCGGTGTGGTCGTTTTCGATGATTTCGTCGCGGACGATGTCAGGCAGAATGCGGATTGCTTCGCGCCGCATGCGCTCGCGCGTCTCGAAGACCTGGCCGTCATCATCGACCGTCAGACCGTCGCCATTGTAAAGGTCAAGATAATATCGAGGCATGATGGGCTGAACCTCAGACTGATGAAATGGCGAGATATTCAACCGACAATTCGCGGACCAGCCAGTTGTTCCATCAGCGGTGGCATTTGCCGTGGAACAAGCTCGCGTAACAAATGTTAATGTCCATAAGCAGCCAAGGGCGTAATTCATGCAAAGCCGCCTTGCTTCCTGCAGAAAGATTTGGGGATCGGCCTCTGAAGCCCCTTCGCCGGAGATTGCGGTGCTTGAATCCCTCTATCTAAACCTGGGCCAGCATGACGCGCTGTCAGACGCCGAGAAGGCGCTACTCGCCGGCGCGATGACCTTCGAGAGACACTTCGCCACCGGCCAGGACATCGTCGCATCGGGGTCGCGGCCGACCTATTCGACGCTGATCCTCGACGGGCTGGCGGCGCGCTACAAGGTGCTGGAGAATGGCGGCCGGCAGTTCACCTCATTGCAGGTGTCCGGCGATTTCGTCGATCTCCACGCGTTCCTGCTGAAGACCATGGATCACGGCATCGTCGCTCTGTCGCCCTGTCATGTCATGTTCGCCGACCATAGCCGGCTTCGTGCCATCACCGAGCAGGCGCCGCACCTGACCCGGCTGTTGTGGCTTGACACGCTGGTCGACGGCGCCATTCACCGCGAGTGGATCGTCGCCATGGGTCGGCGCTCCAAGACCTCCCATCTGGCCCACCTCGTTTGTGAACTCTTCGTGCGGCTGCAGGTGGTGCAGCGGACCAACGGCATGAGCTTTCACCTGCCGCTCTCGCAGGCTGAACTGGCCGATGTGCTCGGCCTGTCGGTGGTGCACATGAACCGGGTGATCGGCGCCTTGCGCAAGTTCGAGGTCGTCAGCTGGGCAAACCACACGGTGACCATTCTGGATTGGCACCGGCTGCAGGAAATCGCCGAGTTCGATCCCACATATCTCAGCATGATGCGGGAGCCGCGCTAAAGGCGTATCGATATTCAGGTGAGGCCGGCCTGCAAACGATGGGTTTCTGCGCTTCCGGTGCTCACGTACGAAAAGTACGCTCCGCCCCGGTTCTCGAAGCCCACCATTTTCGGCTCGGCCTGACCTGAATCTCAACACACCTTAGGCGCGCTACCGATCTCTACAGATCACGCCGCTTCGGCCGCCACGTTGACAGCCGACTCCGCGATCGTCGTCAGCGTCTGGTCCGTGGCCTTCTCTTCCTTCAGCGTTGCTTCGAGAAGCGTCACGGCCTCGTTCAGGCCGAGTTCACCGGCCCACGTCCTCAGCGTGCCATAGCGCGAGATCTCGTAGTGCTCGACCGCCTGCGCGGCGGCCAGCAGACCGGCATCGAGCGCGGGAGATCCCTTGTACTCCTTCATGATCTCGGCGCCTTCCTCGGTGATACCCACGATGGCCGCACAGGTCTTTCCGACCGGCTTCTTGCCGATCACGCCGAAGACTTTCTCCAGCCTGGCGACGTGGCCCTCGGTCTCGGTGCGGTGTTTTTCGAAAGCGGCCTTCAGCTCGGCGCTTTGCGCGGCCTTGGCCATTTTCGGCAGTGTCGCCAATATCTTCTTTTCGGCGAAATAGATGTCCTTCAGCGTGTCGTGAAACAGGTCGTCGAGCATTTTCTGCTTTGCCATAGTCATATCCTTCGGTGAGCCCTCAGGCCGACAATTTCCCGCTGTCGGATTCGTTCCATGCATGCGGCACTGCGCGGTTATGCGACGCGACCCGGCGAATCCTCGTCACACGCCGGCTCACTGACAGCGGCAGGCCGGCAAAACCTTTATAAAATTCCTATTTCTTTCCGTCCCGCGCCGTCTCGAACCTTTATGGCGATCGGGTCCATATTTCGTTGCGAACACACCGCTCGGTCGCGATCATCCATCGTGACGGAGTGTTTTGACATGGTTTGCGCCTGCAAATTGCAGGTGTGCCGTGAGAAGCGAAAATAAAACGAAGATAAGGAACATGCGCGATGGATATCGTCGTTCTCGGGATAGGGGTTTTGTTCTTCGCCCTTTCCTTCGCCTACATCAAAGCCTGCGACATTCTTTAGACGGAGGATCGAAACATGCTTCTCGACTATATCCTCGGCGGCGGCGTGACCCTGTTCCTGCTCGCCTACCTGACATACGCCCTCGTTCGTCCAGAACGCTTCTGACGGCAACCGAAGCAAGGCACGGAAAGCTACTTCAATGACTCTCAATGGATGGATACAGATCCTCGCCTACTGCGTGGTCGTCGTTCTGCTGGTGAAGCCGCTTGGCGGCTACATGTACCGCGTTTTCAACGGCGATCGCACATTCCTCTCGCCGATTCTCGGACCCCTCGAGCGGGGTCTCTATCGCATTTCGGGCACCAGCGAGCGCGAGGAGCAGCATTGGACCGTTTACGCGGCAGGCATCATGTTCTTCAGCCTGGCCAGTTTCCTCGTGCTTTATTTCCTGCAGCGGCTGCAGGGCGTCCTGCCCTACAATCCGGCCGGGATGAGCGCCGTTGAACAGAACCTTTCCTTCAACACCGCCGCCAGCTTCGTGACCAACACCAACTGGCAGAACTATGGCGGTGAAAGCACGATGTCCTACCTCGTGCAGATGGCCGGCCTGACGGTACAGAACTTCATGTCGGCGGCGGTCGGCATCGCAATCGCGGTCGCGCTGATCCGCGGCTTCGCCCGCGCCTCGGTCAAGTCGATCGGCAATTTCTGGGTCGATATCACCCGCTGCACGCTCTACATCCTCCTGCCGCTCTGCATCGTGCTCACCCTTGTCTATGTCTGGCTTGGCATACCGCAGACGCTCGGCCCGTATGTGGACGCCGCCACGCTCGAAGGCGCCAAGCAAACCATTGCCCTGGGTCCTGTCGCCTCGCAGGTCGCCATAAAGATGCTCGGCACCAATGGCGGCGGTTTCTTCAACGCCAATGCGGCGCATCCTTTCGAGAATCCGGATGCAATCTCCAACTTCATCCAGATGGTCACCATCTTCGCGCTCGGTGCCGCACTGACCAACGTCTTCGGGCGCATGGTCGGCAACCAGCGCCAGGGCTGGGCGATCCTGGCCACGATGGGTGTGCTGTTCATCGCCGGCGTCGCCATCTGCTACTGGGCGGAAGCATCAGGCAATCCGCTGGTGCACGCGCTTGGCATCGACGGCGGCAACATGGAAGGCAAGGAGACCCGCTTCGGCATCGCCTTGTCGGCACTGTTCGCCGTCATCACGACTGCCGCGTCCTGCGGCGCGGTCAACGCCATGCATGACTCGTTCACCGCGATCGGCGGCTTCATCCCGATGATCAACATGCAACTCGGCGAAGTCATCGTCGGCGGCGTCGGCGCCGGCTTCTACGGCATCTTGATGTTCATCGTCGTCGCCGTCTTCGTCGCCGGCCTGATGGTTGGCCGCACGCCCGAATATCTCGGCAAGAAGATCGAGGCCAAGGAGGTCAAGATGGCGATGCTGGCCATCCTGTGCCTGCCGCTGGCGATGCTGACATTCACGGCAATCGCCGTTGTCCTGCCGAGCGCCATGGCCTCGATGGCCAATGGTGGCCCGCATGGCTTCTCCGAGGTGCTCTATGCCTACACCTCGGCGGCGGCGAACAATGGTTCGGCCTTTGCAGGCCTCAGCGGGAACACGCCCTGGTACAACGTGACGCTCGGCATCACCATGCTGATGGGCCGCTTCCTGGTCATCATCCCGGCCCTGGCGATCGCCGGCTCGCTGGTGGCGAAAAAGACGGTGCCTGCCTCCGCCGGCACGTTTCCCACCGATGGCCCGCTGTTCGTCGGGCTGCTGGTCGGCGTCATCCTGATCGTCGTCGGCCTTACCTTCTTCCCGGCACTGGCGATCGGACCGATCGTCGAGCACCTGGCCATGATCCATGGGCAAACGTTCTGAGATAGCCATGTCCTGGTTCAACTTCATGCGACGCAACGTCCAGCGTCGGACCGACGGGGAGGGGGAGAAAATCCCCCCGCCTTTCCCGACCGGGTCCACGTTCCTCGGCATTGCGGCAGTCATGATCATGATCTGGCTGCTGGTCTATGGGCCGCCGCATCTTCCTTCGGCATCCGATCGATCGGTGCCTGCCAACAACATCGATACTGGAGCCAACAAATGAGCCAGTCCAAATCCGCTGTTATCATGGATGCCCGCATCTTGTGGCCTGCCATCGGCGGGGCCTTCAGGAAATTGAACCCGCGCACCCTGATCAGGAACCCGGTGATGTTCGTCGTCGCCGTCGTCTCGGCGCTGACGTCAGTTCTGTTCGTCAGGGATCTCATCACCGGCGGCGGCGATTTCCGTTTCACGCTGCAGATCATCATCTGGTTGTGGTTCACGGTGCTGTTCGCCAATTTCGCCGAAGCGGTCGCCGAGGGACGCGGCAAGGCGCAGGCCGACTCGCTGCGCAAGGCGCGCACCGAGACCCAGGCCAAACTTCTGGCCGGCGAGGACAGGACCAAGTTCAAGCTCGTGCCGGGCACCAGCCTGAAGGTCGGCGACATCGTCCTCGTCGAAGCAGGCGACATCATCCCGTCGGATGGCGAGGTGATCGAAGGCGTCGCCTCGGTCAACGAAGCGGCGATCACCGGTGAATCGGCCCCCGTCATTCGCGAATCCGGCGGCGACCGTTCGGCGGTCACCGGCGGCACGCAGGTGCTGTCGGACTGGATCCGCTTGCGCATCACGGCCGCCTCCGGCCACACTTTCCTCGACCGCATGATCTCCCTGGTCGAAGGCGCCGAACGCCAGAAGACGCCGAACGAGATCGCGCTCAACATCCTTTTGGTCGGCATGACGCTGATCTTCGTGCTGGCCACGGCGACCATTCCGAGCTTCGCTTCCTATTCCGGCGGCTATATCTCGGTGACCGTGCTCGTCGCCCTGTTCGTCACGCTGATCCCGACCACCATCGGCGCGCTGCTGTCGGCGATCGGCATCGCCGGCATGGACCGCCTGGTCCGCTTCAACGTGCTCGCCATGTCCGGCCGTGCCGTCGAAGCAGCCGGCGACGTCGACACGCTGCTGCTCGACAAGACCGGCACGATCACGCTCGGCAACCGCCAGGCGACGGAATTCCGTCCGGTCAAGGGCGTCACGGAACAGGAACTCGCCGACGCGGCCCAGCTTGCCTCGCTCGCCGACGAAACGCCGGAGGGCCGCTCGATCGTCGTCCTGGCCAAGGAGAAGTACGGCATCCGCGCCCGTGACATGGCAACGCTGCACGCGACCTTCGTTCCTTTCACCGCGCAGACCCGCATGAGCGGCGTCGACGTCGACGGCTCGTCGGTGCGCAAGGGCGCGGTTGATTCCGTGCTTGCCCATGTCAACCAGTCGACGGTTGCCGCTCACGGCGCTCGCCCAAGCAGCGACTCGGTCCGGGATCTGCAGGCTATCGCCGACGAGGTCGCCAAGTCCGGCGGCACGCCGCTGGCGGTCGAGCGCGACGGGCGCCTGCTCGGCGTCGTCCACCTCAAGGACATCGTCAAGGGCGGCATCAGCGAGCGCTTCACGGAACTGCGCCGCATGGGCATCCGCACGGTGATGATCACCGGCGACAATCCCTTGACGGCGGCGGCGATCGCGGCCGAAGCCGGCGTCGACGACTTCCTGGCCCAGGCGACACCCGAGGACAAGCTGAAGCTGATCCGCGACGAACAGGCCAAGGGCAAGCTGGTCGCCATGTGCGGCGACGGCACCAACGATGCGCCCGCCCTTGCCCAGGCCGATGTCGGCGTCGCCATGAACACCGGCACGGTCGCCGCGCGCGAAGCCGGCAACATGATCGATCTCGACAGCGATCCGACCAAGCTCATCGAGATCGTCGAGATCGGCAAGGCTCTGCTGATGACGCGCGGTTCGCTGACGACCTTCTCGATCGCCAACGACGTGGCGAAGTACTTCGCCATCATCCCGGCCATGTTCGCCGTCTTCTACATCGCGCCGGGACAGACCACCGGCCCACTGCAGGCGCTCAACATCATGCACCTGGCGACGCCGCAGAGCGCCATCCTGTCGGCCATCATCTTCAACGCGCTGATCATCATCGCGCTGATCCCGCTGTCGCTGAAAGGCGTCAAATATCGTGCGATTGGCGCCGGCGCGCTGCTTAGCCGCAACCTCCTGGTCTACGGCCTCGGCGGCATCATCGTCCCCTTCGTCGGCATCAAGGCGATCGACATGATCGTCACCGCCCTCGGCCTCGCCTAACTCTTTGTTTTAACGCAATTCCGGGCGGAAAACCGTTTCCCTGGAATTGCTCTGAGGAATAGACCCATGCTCACCCAGATAAGACCCGCGATCATCATGATCGTCTTCTTCACGGTCCTGACCGGCCTGATCTATCCGATCGGCATGACCGGCATTGCCCAGGCGCTGTTCCCCCGCCAGGCCAATGGCAGCCTGATCGAGAAGGACGGCAAGGTCATCGGCTCCGAACTGATCGGCCAGGCCTTCGCCAGCGACAAGTATTTCCATGGCCGTCCTTCGGCGGCCGGCAACGGTTACGACGCCACGGCCTCCGGCGGCACCAATCTCGGCCCGACCAATCCCAAGCTGATCGAGCGCATCAAGGGCGACGCCGAGAAGCTGAAGGCGGAGAATCCGAACGCGCCTGTGCCGATGGATATGGTGACCACGTCCGGTAGCGGGCTCGATCCGCAGATCAGCCCGGAAGCCGCCTATTTCCAGGTTCCGCGCGTAGCCAAGGCCAGGGGCATTGACGAGGCCAAGGTCAAGGCGCTCGTCGACGGCCAGATCGAGAGCAGGGAACTCGGCTTCATGGGAGAGCCGGTGGTCAATGTTCTGGCACTCAACATGGCGCTGGACGCCGCTAAATAGGTGATGGCGAGGTCCGGGGATCGACAGCATCCCCGGACCTCTCCATGATCGATCCTGATGCCGGACGACAGAAGCAACGAAAACCGACCTTCCCCCGACGCGCTGCTCGAGCATGCCGAGCGGGAGGGGCGCGGCCGTCTGCGAATATTCCTCGGCGCCGCGCCCGGTGTCGGCAAGACCTACGAAATGCTGATGTCGGGCCGTGCCAGGCTGGCCGACGGCATCGATGTGGTGATCGGCGTCGTCGAGACGCATGGCCGTCGGGAAACCCAGGCGCTGGTCGAGGGCTATGAAGTCATCCCCCGCCGCAAGGTCGACTACAAGGGGCGCGTCCTCGACGAGATGGATATCGACGCCATCCTCGCCCGCCACCCCGCACTGGTTCTGGTCGACGAACTTGCCCACACCAACGCGCCCGGCAGCCGCCATCCCAAGCGTTATCTCGACGTCCAGGAGATCCTGGCGCGCGGCATCGACGTCTACACGACGCTCAATATCCAGCATGTCGAGAGCCTGAACGACGTCGTCGCGCAGATCACGCGGGTCAGGGTGCGCGAGACGGTTCCCGATTCCATCATCGACCAGGCCGACGATGTCGAAATCATCGACCTTACGCCCGACGATCTGATCAAGCGGCTGGAAGAGGGAAAGGTCTATTTCCCCAACACGGCGCAGCGCGCCATCGAGAACTATTTTTCGTCGGGCAATCTGACGGCTTTGCGCGAACTGGCATTGCGCCGCACGGCCCAGCGCGTCGACGAGCAATTGCTCAATCACATGCAGTCGCACGCCATCCAGGGCCCATGGGCCGCGGGCGAGAGGGTGCTCGTCTGCGTCGACGCGCGTCCGGGCGGCGCGGCCCGTATCCGCTACGCCCGCAGGCTGGCCGACCGGCTTCGCGCGCCATGGACGGCGCTGCATGTCGATACGCCGCGCTCGGCCGGCATGTCCGAGGAAGACAAGGACCGGCTCGCCACGCTGATGCGCCTTGCCGAGCAGCTCGGTGCCGAGGTGACGACCATTCCCGGCCAGAGTGTCGCGCAGGACATTGTGCGCCATGCGACGGCGAACAATTTCACCCATATCGTGGTCGGTCGGCCGACCAGGTCGCGCTGGCGCGAACTGATCGAGGGCTCGCTCACCTACGATCTGATCCGCAATGCCGGCGACATCAGCGTCCACGTCATTTCGGGGACCGAGCGGGATGCCGAGGCGACCTCGAGAAGGGTCAAGGCGGCGGCCGAGCAGAAGCAGCAATTCCAGATCTGGCCCTATCTGCTCGCCACGACCTATGTCGCGGGTTCGTTGGCCGTCAGCGCCGTCCTCGACCAGTTTCTCGACGTTCGCAATCTGGCGATCGTCTTCCTCCTGGCGGTGTTGACATCGGCGGTGGCCGGCGGCCTTTGGCCGGCGCTCTATGCGTGTTTCCTCAGTGCCCTTGCCTTCAACTATTTCTTCCTCGAGCCGCGCTACACGCTGACGATCCGGGATCCCGAGAGCATCGTGGCGCTCGCCGTCTTCCTTGCCGTGGCGGTCATCGCCAGCAATCTCGCCGCGCGCATGCAGCGCCAGGCCGTCGCAGCCCGCTCGCGGGCACGGGCCACGGAGGACATCTACCTCTTCTCCAAGAAGCTCGCCGGCGCCGGCACGCTCGACGACGTGCTGTGGGCCACCGCTTTCCAGATCGCCTCGATGCTGAAGCTGCGCGTGGTGCTGCTTCTGCCCGAAGACGGCACCATCACCGTCAAGGCAGGCTATCCGCCGGACGATACGCTGGCCGAGGCCGACATTGCCGCCGCCCGCTGGGCCTGGGAGCACAACCGCGCCGCCGGGCGCGGCGCTGACACGCTGCCTGGCGCCAAACGTCTCTATCTGCCTTTGCGAACAGGGCGAACCGCGATCGGCGTCATCGGCCTCGACAATGACAAGCAGGGCCCACTGCTGACGCCCGAGCAGCAGCGCCTGCTCGACGCGCTGGCCGATCAGGCGGCGGTGGCGATCGAGCGCATCCAATTGGTCGCGGACGTAGACCGGGCCAAGCTCGCGGCCGAAGCCGACCGGCTGCGCTCGGCCCTGCTCACCTCGATTTCGCATGATCTGAAAACGCCGCTCTCGGCCATCATGGGAGCGGCCGGCACGCTCAAGGAATTCGCGCCAGATCTGCCCGATGAGGACCGGGTAGAGCTTCTGTCGACAGTGATCGACGAATCGGAACGGCTGAACCGCTTCATCGCCAACCTGCTCGACATGACCAAGATCGAATCCGGGGCCATGGAGCCGAACTATGCTCTCCATTATGTCGGCGATATCGTCGGCACGGCGCTCAACCGCGCCCGCAAGATCACCAGCGACCACAAGATCGAGGTCGATATTCCGCCCGACCTGCCGATGCTGAAGCTCGACCCCGTGCTGTTCGAACAGGTGCTGTTCAACCTTCTCGACAATGCGGCGAAATATTCGCCGTCCGGCTCGACGATCCGCGTGCAGGGATGGGCCGACAATGGGTCCGTCATCGTGCAGATCATGGATGAGGGGCCGGGCATTCCGGCGCATGATTTGGAACGTGTATTCGATACGTTTTACCGGGTGCGCAAGGGCGATCAGGTGCGCGCCGGCACCGGCCTTGGCCTGTCGATCTGCCGCGGCTTTGTCGAATCGATGGGCGGCGCCATCTCGGCCGCCAACCGGACCGACCGTCCAGGGGCCGTGTTCACCATCAGGATGCCGGTGCCGAATGAAGCGCCCGATGTCGGCAATCGCGGTGAAGAGATCAGCGTGGATCGGTCTGCATGACAAATTCGAATGTCAGGATACTGGTGGTCGATGACGAGCCGCCGATCCGCAAGCTGCTTCGGGTGGGCCTCGCCAGTCAGGGCTATGCCGTCAGCGAGGCGCCGAATGCCAAGGTGGCGATCGAGCTGATGGAACAGGAAAAGCCGGACCTGGTGCTGCTCGACCTTGGCCTGCCGGGCATGGGCGGGCATGAGCTCCTGCGCAAATGGCGTGACGAGGGCCTCGACATTCCCGTCGTCATCCTCTCCAGCCGCACCGACGAGGCCGGCATCGTCAATGCGCTCGAACTCGGCGCCGACGATTATGTCACCAAGCCGTTCGGCATGAACGAACTGGTGGCGCGCATCCGCGTGGCGTTGCGGCACAAGTTCCAGCAACAGGGCGAGAAGCCTGTATTCCAGAGCGGCGACCTCAGCGTCGACCTGGTCAAGCGCATCGTCAAGGTCGAGGGTAAGGAGATAAAACTCTCGCCGAAGGAATACGACATATTGCGCATCCTGGTGCAGCATGCCGGCAAGGTGCTGACCCATCATTTCATCCTGAAGCAGATCTGGGATGATTCGACCGACGTGCAATATCTCCGGGTCTATGTCAGGCAGCTCCGGCAGAAGATCGAGAAGACCCCCGACCAGCCGCGCTACATCACCACCGAGACCGGCGTCGGCTATCGACTGCGTGTCGACTGAGACGGCGCTCTCGAATTGACCCGGTGTCAGCCGACGGCTTCCAGCGGCCGGTTTGCAGCCGCCGACGTCCGCAAGGCGGCGAGACAGCCGAGGATGCCGAGCGGCACGAAGGCGAGGAACAGCCAACTCGCGACATTGGCCGCCGCGTCATGGTTCAGCCCTTGCGAAAAACCGCTGGCATTGGCGACGATGCCGGCAAGGGCGGCACCCACGGCGTAGCCGATGCGCTGCATGGTCGGCACCGCGGCCGAGGCGATGGTCTGTTCATCGTCCGGAGCGGAGGCGACGATGACGCGGGTCAGGAACGGCCAGGCAATGCCGAAGCCGCCACCCTGCAGCAGGGCGCATATCAGGATCAGCGGAATCGAGCCCAAGGGTATCGTATAGGCAAAGCCGGCGATGCCCGCCGTGATCATCAGCGCGCCGGTGACGATGATCAGCCGTTCACGTTGCGGCGGCGCGTTGGCGACGAGAATCGACAGGATCGACCAGGCGATCGACTCGGCGGCTATGATGTAGCCGGTGGTCAGCAGCGGAATGTCGTGCAGGCTGGTCAAAAGCAGCGGCCCGTAGACGCCGAAGGAACAGGTTGCGACGGAAAAGGCGGCGACCATTGTCATGCCGGCGCCGACAGGCGTGCGCCACGAGAACAGCCGCGCCGGGAACAGCCGGGAGCGCGGCTTCAGCGCATCGATGGTGAAGAACAGCGCGAGCCCGGCGAGGCCCAGCACGATCAGCAGTGAAGAGCGCAGCAGGGCGATGTCGACGCCAGCCGAGGCGATCAGCACCACGGCGACGGCAAGGCAGGCAAGGGCGGCGAAGGGGAAAGGCGGGGTCTTGCCTGCGCTCGCACTGGGTTTCTTCGCTTCCGGCGTGTTGAGCACGAGGAAGCTTGCCAACGCCATGGCGGTGCCACCGAGCGTGAAGACGCCGAAGGCCCAGCGCCACGACAGGAATTCGGTCATGAGCGCGCCCAGCAACGGGCCGCTGAACGCCGCGACGCCCCAGATCGCCGACATGATGCCGAAAAGCTGGGGCCAGATGGCGCGCGAAAACAGCCGTTCGACCGAGACGAAGGCGAGCGACACCAGCGCGCCACCGCCCAGCCCCTCGATCAGACGGCCGGCCAGGAACAACTGCATGGAAGGCGAGGTGGCGCAGATCAGCGCACCGGCGGCGTAGAGCAGGGCCGCGACCACCATATTGGTGCGCAGCGCCACATAGCTCACCAGCCGCCCGGCCGCGGCACCGGCGACGATGGCGCCGAGCTCGTAGATCGCCAGCGACCAGCCAACGAGCTGCACACCGGCCAGTTCGCCGACCATGGCTGGCATGACGGTCGCCACCATCGTCTCGTTGGTGGCATGCAGCAGGATGCCGAGGCTGATGAAGCAGAAGCGCGCCAGGTCGCCGTTCGCCCACAATGCGCGCCAGTCGACCCTGTCTGTGCTGAATTCAGTCATGTCCACCCCATGCTTTTGCATATCCCGATGCCGGCGCACGGCACCAGAAGCCAGCAAGGCTTTCCGGCAGGACCATGCGCGGCAATAGCGCCGGATAGCGTACCCATCGAGGTGTCGGTCCGGTCGGGCCGGGTTTGTAGGACCTCAACCGCGGTTGAGCTCAAGCGGTTTTTTCAAGAGGTCAGTTCTCGGTGCTGCGCAGCTGGAACTGGCTGACGCCGATGGCGAGATTGATGCCGGTCTGCGTCTGCAGGCTGAGCGGCTGGAGGGTGAAGGCCTGCGAGGAGCCGCCGACCAGGAGATTGGCGCCGGCGCCGACGGCCGCCGTCACTTCGGCACTGGCGCCGATATAGTCGCCCGCCAGCGCACCCGGCGCGTAGATGTTCTTCAGCGGCGTCAGCACCAGCCAGCGCATCACCGCCTGTTTTGTCGTGCCGATGTCGAGGCCGTATTTGTTGACGGCGCCGAAATAGGCTTCCGGCGCGAAGGTCTTGTCGGCCGGGGTGAAGGTGCAGCTCAGATCCTTGGTCGAGCCGAGGATGAAGCCGGTGCCGCCGCCTATGGCGCATTCAAGGGTACCGAGTTCGATGCCTCGGTCCTGCGCCCGCGTCTGTGTGGCGCCGAGCACGAGTGCGATCATGGCAGCGGCGATGGCTGTCTTCGGCATGGTGCTCCCCTCAAAATCAAAACGGCGCGGAACCATCCTATATGGTTCCGCGCCGTAAGGTAGGGAGGAGCGCGTGGCTCCGTTCGATCACTTCAGCGAATGGATCAGCTGAAGCGAGGTCACGGCCACGGCGAGATTGACGCCGGTCTGCGCCTGGACGCTGAGCGGCTCCAGCATGAAGGCGCCGTCGAAGCCGCCGACCAGCAGGTTGGCGCCGCCGCCGGTGACGACGCTCGCCTCGGCGTTGACGCCATAATAGCTGCCGGCAAGATCGCCTGCGTCGCGGTCACGGGTCGCGGCAAGAACCGCCCAGACGAGCTGGCCCTGATGCGTCTGGCCGAGATCGACACCGATCTTGGAGATGACGCCGGTGTAAATCTCCGACGGGCCGTGATGGTAGGGACGGAAGACGCAGGACACGCCCTTGTTGGAAGCAACGATATAGGCGGTGCCGCCATCGATGGTGCAGTCGAGCGTGCCGAGCTGCAGCTTGCCGGCGCTGGCCGGAGCAGCAGCGAATACGGTCGTTGCAAGGGCAGCGGCGCAGACGAGTTTCTTGATCATGGGAGGGTCCTTTCGCAAATCGCCTGGAAATAACGGCTTGAATGGCCAGACCGTTCCGCTGAAAACTTGGCGCGAACAAGGCAAGGGTTAACGGCTTGCAGCAGGGGTTAACGCGCGGTTGCCGGATCGGCGGCGATCTTCAGCGCGGCGTGTCCTTTCGGACACGCAACGTCCCGTAATGCTTAGCCAGATTCGCCGATGTCAGCTGACGCGGGCGAGGCCGTCCTTGGCCGGCTGGTAGCTGGGGTTGAGGCGGACAGCCTCCTTGTAGGATTTCGCCGCCTTCGCCTTGTCGCCGCGCCGCTCGTAGATCAGCGCTTGGTTGGCCCAGGCCTCGGCGTTCTTGCCGTCGAGCTTGATGGCCATGTTGAAGTCGGAGAAGGCGTTGTCCTCGTCGCCCGTCGCCAGATAGGAGAGGCCACGGCCGTTATAGGGCTCGGCGGCATCCGGCGCCAGCGATATGGCGGTCGAGAAATCCTCGATGGCGAATTTGTGCTGGCCCTGGCTCTGATAGATCAGGCCGCGATTGTGGTAGGCGCGGGCGTCCGTCGTGTCGAGCTGGATTGCCTTCTGGAAGTCGTTGAAGGCATCCTGGGTGCGGCCCGCCTTGCGGTAGAGATTGCCGCGGCCGATATAGGCGGCGTCATAATTGCCGTTGATCTGGATCGACTTGTTGTAGTCGTCGAGCGCGGCCGCCTGATTGCCGAGGAAGCGCTGGATGAGCGCGCGGTTGGAATAGGCCTGGTAGAAATTCGGATTGAGCTGGATGGCCTGGTTGAAGTCCTTGAGCGCCGCCTGATACTGGCCGCCGCGCCCATAGGCCGAGCCGCGCACATTGTAGCCTTCGGGATCCTGGGGATTGCGCTGGATGACCGCCGACAGTGAGGAGATGTTCTCGCTCGACCCTTGCGCCTTGTCGATGTTGTTGAACTCGCCGGTCGGACCCGATGTCTGGCAGCCGGCCAGCACCAATCCGGAAAGCAGGGCCGCCGTCAGGGCGAAACCACGCAATGCGGTCCCGCGCTCCACGCTCGTTGCGTTCATGTCTGCCCTGTCCTCACTTCAAGCGCGTCGTTCAGGTCCGGATCCCCCCTCCGGGCCGGGTCACATCAAAAATAAAAAGGTGGCGGCGATTCCGCATCGCGCCACCTTGGTATCCTTCGAAAAGGACGAAATATTGGCGATAATCAGCGCGGCGGACGCGCTGCGCCAGCAGCACCACCGGCAGCCACCGGACGCGGCGTCATCGGCAGCAGGCCTTCGCGCTGGGCGCGCTTGCGGGCCAGCTTGCGGGCGCGGCGCACGGCCTCCGCTTTTTCACGGGCGCGCTTCTCGGAAGGCTTCTCGTAGTGACCGCGCATCTTCATTTCGCGGAAAATGCCTTCGCGCTGCATCTTCTTCTTGAGCGCGCGAAGCGCCTGATCAACGTTATTGTCGCGGACGAGTACCTGCACGGGCAATCCTGTCTTTCGGGTTTGATATCAACAGGCAAGTAGCCATAGCCACTAGCCTCCGCGGCGGTCGACACCACGAATTGTGGCGGCTGATAGCAGAATCAGGCCGCGCTGTCCACAGTCGAAATGAAGGACGCCTGCCAAATTGCCACGGTCGCCCCGAGATAGGGCGCCAACTAGGCCGTGGCCAGGTGCAGCCGCTCGAAATCCTCGAAGAATTCGCCGTAGTCGCAAGTGATCTCTTCGCCGGCGGCGATGTCGCGGGTCGCGGTGGCGCCGCCATATTGCGAAAAATCGGTGTTGGGCGTCGCCGAATGGTTCATGAAGCGGCCATTGTCGACCTCATAGACCATGAAGCCCGGCCGATCCGGGCTCGGATAGGCATAACGGTCGAGCAATTCCTTCAGAGGCTGGGGCGCGGCCTCATATTTGTCCATCGGGATCAGCCGGTCGAAATCCGGGTCGAGGCGCCAGATCGAGGCGCCCTTCCGGATCGGCTCGGCGGCGAACATGCCGACGCCCTCGATTGCGCTGGCAGCCACATAGGTTCGGATCAGCATCATGGTTTCGGGACCCGTTTCGACAGGAAACGGAATCGCCAAATCGCGCGGAAAAAGCAAGACCGGCTGCCTGCGTCAAAGCGGCGAACCGGCCTGTTCGCCGCAAAAAACCTTCACGTCCGGTTGATCGAGACGCCGCCGTCGGCGAACAGCGCTGTTCCCGTGGTGAAGCTCGAGGCATCGGAGGCGAGGTAAAGCGCGGAGCGGGCAATCTCCTCCGGCTGCGCCATGCGCTTCAGCGCATGGATGCCTTCGACGAAAGCGCGGGCCTCCGGCGTCGTTGTCGTCGCGCCCGGCGTGTCGGTGCCGCCCGGCAGCAATGCGTTGACGCGCAGGCCTTTCGGCCCGTATTCGGCGGCCAGAACCTGTGTCAGGCCGATCAGGCCGGCCTTGCCAGCGGCGTAGGCGGCCATACCCGGCATGCCGGCGGTGTAGCCGACAAAGCTCGAAGTGAAGATCAGCGAGCCGCCTCCGCGCTCCAGCATGGCCGGTATCTGGTGTTTTGCGCCGAGAAAGGCGCTGGTCAGGTTGATGTCCATCGTCTCGTGCCATGCCGAGGGCATCATGTCGGGCAGGGGCGCCATCAAGCCGACGGCGCCGGCGTTGTTGAAGGCGATGTCGAGGCCGCCGAAGCTTTCGACCGCCAGATCGACAAGCGCCTTCGCATGGGCTTCGTCCCTGACGTCGCCGGCAAGCGCGATGGCCGTGCCTTCCGCATCCGATATTTCGGCGACAAGCGTATCGAGCTCAGCCTGGCGGCGGGCGGCGACGATGAGCTTGGCACCCTCCTCGGCGAAGAGTTTTGCCGTGGCACGGCCGATGCCGGAACTGGCGCCGGTGACGATGGCGATCTTGTTGGCGAGTGCGAGCATCTTTGCATCCCTGTTTATCGCGCCGGTCTCGCCGGCAGTCGGGATGCTTGGTCGCAGATGGAGCAGTTCGGAGCCACCCGATACCTGCGAAGGCCGCGTCGTCCTGACCTATTGCTTCAGCAGCCAACCCAGCCGGTCGAGCGAAAATGCGTAACTGATGGCGATGAGCAGAGCCATGATGATGCCAGGGGTCGTGAGGCCGGTCAGATAGAAACCGGCAGCGCCGCCGAACAGGATGACCAGTTCGAGCGCCAGCCGCACCGCGCCCGGAACCGGAACCGGTGCGCGGCCCGACCGGCTTGGGTCGTTGAGCACCGCGAAGGTCCCCCACAGCACGGCCGCAATGATCGGAAGGGCCAAAGCGAGGACCCAGCGCCACCATCCGTCGGAGAGGTGCCAGCCGGCGATGCCAAGGCCGAGCAGGGCGGCGAGCTCCAGCAGGAAGCGCAGTGTCAGATTCCACCAGGCATTGCCCATTTCCGTCCTCCAGAATCGCGCGACGGATAATGTGGCTGAACGCGACGACGGCAGCCAGCCCACACGGGTCTTTTTCGTCGTGGCGCAAAACGGCAAGCGCCGTCGCAAACAGCGCAAGGGTGGAAGCGCTGTTTCGCTAGTGATACACCTCGCGCGCCGGGCCGAACAAAAGCCCGGCTGCAATCCGCGAGATCTGTTGGCGCGAGGCTGGGACGTTGAAAAAATATTCGGTATTCGCCATCGCCCGCGAGGCCATGCGCGGCCACAAGGGCTGGGAGGAACAGTGGTCCTCGCCCGAGCCCAAGAAGGAATACGACGTCATCATCGTCGGCGCCGGCGGCCATGGCCTCGCCACCGCCTACTATCTCGCCACGGTGCATGGCATCACCAATGTCGCGGTGCTGGAAAAGGGCTGGCTGGGCGGCGGCAACACCGGCCGCAACACCACCATCATCCGCTCCAACTATCTCTATGACGAGAGCGCCGGCATTTACGACCACGCGCTGAAGCTGTGGGACGGGCTCAGCCAGGAGCTCAACTACAACGTCATGTATTCGGCGCGCGGCGTCATGATGCTCGCGCATAATGTGCACGACATCCAGGTGCTGAAGCGCCATGTCCATGCCAACCGGCTGAACGGCATCGACAATGAATGGCTGTCGCCGGAACAGGCGAAGGAATTCTGCCCGCCGCTCAACATCTCACGGGATGCGCGCTATCCCGTCGTCGGTGCGGCCCTGCAGCGGCGCGGCGGCACGGCGCGCCATGACGCTGTCGCCTGGGGTTATGCACGCGGCGCCTCGGCGCGCGGCGTCCACATCATCCAGAATTGCGAGGTCACTGGCGTCAAGCGCGCCGCCAACGGCGCGGTCATGGGCGTCGACACGACGCGCGGCTTCATCGGCGCCAAGAAGGTCGGCGTCGTTGCCGCCGGCCATTCGTCGGTCATCATGAACATGGCCGGCGTGCGCATGCCGCTGGAAAGCTATCCGCTGCAGGCGCTGGTGTCGGAGCCGGTCAAGCCGGTGGTGCCATGCGTGGTCATGTCCAACACGGTGCACGCCTATATCTCGCAGTCCGACAAGGGCGAACTGGTGATCGGCGCCGGCACCGACCAGTATGTCTCCTATTCGCAGACCGGCGGCCTGCACATATTGCAGCATACGCTTGACGCCATCTGCGAGATGTTCCCGATCTTCACGCGCATGAAGATGCTGCGCTCCTGGGGCGGCATCGTCGACGTGACGCCCGACCGCTCGCCGATCCTGGCCAAGACGCCGGTGCCGGGACTCTACGTCAATTGCGGCTGGGGCACGGGCGGCTTCAAGGCGACGCCCGGTTCGGGCCATGTCTTTGCCCACACCATCGCCAGGGACGATCCGCATCCGATCAACGCGCCCTTCACCATCGAGCGCTTCCGCACCGGCCGGCTCATCGACGAGGCGGCGGCGGCGGCAGTGGCGCACTGATGATGGCGCAGATGGCTGTCGCGATGCCGCTGATGCTGGCGGGGGAACAGGGCATGTTCCATATGCCGTCGGCCGAAGAGGTGCGCACGCAGCCGATCAGCCGCGCCGGAAACGAGGCCAACTGGCCGTTTTCCGTTGACGACGGCGTACTGGCCTGCGTGTGGAGCGGCGGTCAGAAGGTGGTGATGTTCGTGGAGAACAGGCCTGCCGATCTCGGCGAGGACGATCCATTCGAGCCACGTCGCGTCATCGTCACGACCGATCCGATGCAGCTCACCATCGGCAACATGGCGTATCGCGACCTGTTTCGTCCGGCCGCGAGCGTCGAGGAGCGCATCCGGCTCGTAGCGCCGTTTGCGGCAATGGGCCAGAAGCTTTGCGACCAACCTCCCGGCGCCCGCGTCGGCCACGGCGAATTGTAGGAACAAACAGAATGCTTCTCATCCGCTGCCCCTATTGCGAGGAAGAGCGCCCGGAGCTCGAATTCCGCAACGCCGGCGAGGCGCATATTGCGCGCTCGGCCAACATTGCGGGCGAGAGCGACGACGACTTCGAAAAGTTCTTCTTCATCCGCTCCAATCCCAAGGGCATCATCTATGAGCGCTGGCGGCACATGCATGGCTGCGCGCGCTTCTTCAACGCGGTGCGCGACACCGTCACCGACAAGTTCGTCATGACCTACAAGGCCGGCGAACCCAAACCCGCCAAGCTGCCGGGAGTTGCCAAATGAGCGGCGCGTTCCGCATCCCGAGAGCCGGTCGCCTCAGCCAGGTCAAGACCGCGCGGTTCAGCTTCGACGGCCAGTCCTACACCGGCATCGAGGGCGATACGCTGGCGTCGGCACTGCTTGCCAATGGCGTGCATCTGGTCGGCCGCTCGTTCAAGTACCACCGGCCGCGCGGCTTCCTGTCGGCGGGCGCGGAAGAACCCAACGCGCTGGTGCAGATCGTGCGTGACGATGCGCGCAAGACGCCGAATGTGCGCGCCACCGTGCAGGAGCTCTATGACGGGCTCGCCGCCAATTCGCAGAACCGCTGGCCGTCGCTGTCCTTCGACGTCGGCGCGGTCAACGACCTTGCATCGCCGCTGTTTTCGGCCGGCTTCTACTACAAGACCTTCATGTGGCCGAAGGCGGCCTGGAAGAGCCTCTACGAGCCGAAGATCCGTGAAGCCGCCGGCCTTGGCGTTTCGCCCGACAAGCCCGATCCCGACCACTATTCCTCGCGCTACGCGCATTGCGACGTGCTGGTGCTGGGCGGCGGTGCGGCCGGCATCGCTGCGGCTTTGGCGGCAGCGGAAACCGGCGTTCGCGTTATTCTCGCCGACGAGCAAGCTGAATTCGGCGGCAGCTTGCGTTTCGAGACGGGTGCGAAAATCGACGGCCAGGACGGTTTCGCCTGGGCGCAAGCGGCGATCGCGAAGCTCACCGGCATGAACAATGTCCGTGTGCTCTCGCGCACGACCGCTTTTGGCTATTACGCGCAGAATTTCGTCGGCCTGGTCGAGCGCGTCAGCGACCATTTGAAGGCTCCCGGCCATGATTTGCCGCGCGAGCGGCTGTGGCAGATCAGGGCCAAGCGCGTGGTGCTCGCCTCCGGCGCCATCGAGCGCCACATGGTGTTCGCCAACAACGACCGGCCGGGCATCATGCTGGCGGGCGCGGCGCGCACCTTCCTCAACCACTATGGCGTGGCGGTCGGCAGGAATGTCGGCGTCTACACCGCCAATGACTCGGCTTATGCGGCGGCGATCGACCTGAAAAAGGCCGGCGTCAACATCGCGGCGATCGTCGATCTGCGCGACAACCCTACTGGTCCGGTGATCGACGAGGCGCGGGCGCTCGGCATCGAGATCAATTTCGGCCGCGCGGTGATCCGCGCCGGTGGCAAATTGCGTGTGTCCTCGATGACCGTGCAGCCGAAGAATGGCGGCGGTGAGCGAACAATTTCCGTCGACGCCATCCTGATGTCTGCCGGCTGGACGCCGTCGGTGCATCTCTTCTCGCAATCACGCGGCAAGGTCGCCTTCAACGACGAGACCAAGCGCTTCGTGCCCGGCACCTATGCGCAGGACTGCGTTTCCGTCGGCGCCTGCAACGGCACCGACGGCTTGTCGGCCACGGTGGACGAGGCTTATGCGGCTGGCGTCAAGGCGGCCAAGGATTCCAATCCCAGGGATTATGGCGCGAAGACCACCAAGGGTGTGAAGCCGAAGGTCGACGCCTCGGAAAGCTGGTCGCGCGGCATGCTGGGCGCGGCGCCCGGGGCCGGCCCGGACACGACGGTGAAGGCCTTCGTCGATTTCCAGAACGACGTCACCGCCAAGGACATCCGCCAGGCGGTGCATGAAGGCATGCGCTCGATCGAGCACGTCAAGCGCTTCACCACCAACGGCATGGCGACCGACCAGGGCAAGACCTCCAACATGCACGGTCTGGCCATCGCGGCGGAAACGCTGGGCAAGCCGATCCCCGAAGTCGGCCTGACAACGTTCCGCGCGCCCTACACGCCGGTTACCTTCGGCGCGATCGTCAGCCATGCGCGCGGGCCGCTGTTCGACCCGACGCGCAAGACGGCGACGCACCCGTGGGCCGAAGCGCAAGGCGCGGTCTTCGAGGATGTCGGGCAGTGGAAGCGCGCCTGGTATTTCCCGAAAGCCGGCGAGGACATGCATGCGGCGGTCGACCGCGAATGCGTCGCGGTCCGCACGACAGCCGGCCTGTTCGATGCCTCGACGCTCGGCAAGATCGAAGTGGTCGGGCCGGATGCGGCCAAGTTCATGGAACTGCTTTACACCAATCCATGGGAGAAGCTGGAGCCCGGCCGCTGCCGATACGGCATCATGCTGCGTGAGGACGGCTTCATCTATGATGACGGCGTCGTCGGCCGGCTGGCGCCGGACCGTTTCCATGTGACGACGACGACCGGCGGCGCGCCGCGCGTCATGAACCACATGGAGGACTATCTCCAGACCGAGTTCCCGCATCTGAATGTCTGGCTGACCTCGATCACCGAGCAGTGGGCGGTCATCGCGGTGCAGGGGCCGAAGTCACGCGACATCATCGCGCCGCTGGTCGCAGGCATCGACATGTCGGACGAGGCGCTGCCGCACATGTCGGTGCGCGAAGGCAAGATCTGCGGCGTGCCGACCAGGCTGTTCCGCATGTCGTTCACCGGCGAGCGCGGCTTCGAGGTCAACGTGCCGGCCGATTACGGCCAGGCCGTCTGGGAAGCGCTGTGGGCCGAAGGCCAGAAACATGGCGCCACCGCTTACGGCACTGAAACCATGCACGTGCTGCGCGCCGAAAAGGGCTACATCATCGTCGGCCAGGACACGGACGGTACGGTGACGCCGAACGATGCCGGTCTCGACTGGGCGGTCGGCAAGAAGAAAACCGACTTCGTCGGCATCCGCGGCATGGCGCGGCCGGATCTGGTCGCCAAGGGCCGCAAGCAACTGGTCGGCCTCAAGACCAAGGACCCGAAAATGGTGCTGGAAGAAGGCGCGCAGATCGTCGAGGATCCGAAGCAGGCAATCCCGATGAAGATGATCGGCCACGTGACGTCCAGCTACTGGTCGCAGAATTGCGGCCGTTCGATCGCGCTGGCGCTGGTCGCCGGCGGCCGCGACCGGATGGGCGACACACTCTATGTGCCGATGCCGAACGGGGTGATCGAAGTGGAGGTTACCGGCATGGTGTTCTTCGACGAGACGGGAGGCCGCCTCAATGGCTAAGGCTGCTGCAAAGAAGACGGAAGCGGCCGCATCGCCTTCGGTCGACCGCCGTCCGGCATTGGCTGGACGCAGTACGACGGCGACCGGCGTGAAGGTTGAAGTGCTGCCGCCGGCCGAGCGCATCTCGCTGCGCGCGCCGGAGGCTTCGGTCGCGGCGCTGTCGAAGGCGCTTGGCCTGACCTTGCCGAAGAAGCCGAAGACTTCCGCGTCGAAGGGCGGGCGCACCGCTCTGTGGCTCGGACCGGATGAATGGCTTATCATCGACGAGGCCGGAAACGATCCGCTCGCCGACTGTGTGACGGTCACCGCGCTGCATTCGGCGGTCGGCATCTCACACCGCAACATCGCGATCTCCGTCGCCGGCCCGGCGACTGAGGCCACGATCAATTCGGGCTGCCCGCAGGACCTGTCGCTTGACGCCTTCCCGGTTGGCGCGGCTTCGCGCACCATCCTGGGCAAAGCCGAGATCGTGCTGTTGCGCACGGCTGACGACGCCTTCCGGGTCGAATGCTGGCGTTCGTTCTCGGACTATGTCTTTACTTTCCTGTCCGAGGGAGCCCGCGACGCGGCTGGCTGACCCGGAACGTTTTGCCGCCCGCGTTCGTTGTGCGGCAACAGGTCGAGGGAGAAGTGTCGATGCCGTCGAAGTCCGCGCCGAAGTTGCCACTGAAAAAGACGTCGGCCGTCCGCTCGCTTGAGCACGAGCAGCACGAAGCGTCGAGCGCCGAAGAGGAACTCGAGGAAGGCCTCGAGGACACGTTCCCGGCCAGCGATCCTGTGTCGATCACGAGTTCGGCGATCCCCGGCGCGCCCGCCAGGCCCGGCAAGGCCAAGACCGTGCCCGGGCGAAAATCCCGCAAGCCCTGATTTTCCGCAATTTTGGTCGAAAGGCATCTTCCCAACGTATCGCCAGTCGGGGTATTCAAAGCGCTTTGGAGGAGGAAAAATGCCGATAAAAGCTGTTGTCTGGGGCGAGAACGTCCATGAACAGACCAATGCCGCCGTGCGCGACCTCTATCCCTTGACCATGCATGGCACCATTGCCGCCGCGCTCAACCAGGACAAGGGCATCGAGGCGACCACCGCCACCTTGCAGGAGCCCGAGCACGGGCTGAGCGAGAAGCGCCTGGCCGCCACCGACGTGCTTTTGTGGTGGGGCCATGCCGCGCATGGCGAGGTCAAGGACGAGATCGTCGAGCGCGTGCAGAAGCGGGTCTGGGAAGGCATGGGGCTGATCGTGCTGCATTCCGGACATTACTCGAAGATCTTCAAGCGGCTGATGGGCACGCCCTGTTCGCTGAAATGGCGTGAGGCGGGCGAACGCGAGCGCGTCTGGGCGATCAACCGCAGCCACCCGATCGCGCAAGGCATCGGTGAATGCCTGGAGATCGGCGAGACGGAAATGTATGGCGAGCCCTTCGCGGTGCCGGAGCCGCTGGAGACGGTGTTCGTCTCCTGGTACGAAGGCGGCGAGGTGTTCCGCTCCGGCCTGACCTACCAGCGCGGCGCGGGCCGCATTTTCTATTTTTCGCCCGGCCACGAAACCTATCCGATCTACCACAATGAGGGCGTGCAGCAGGTGCTGCGCAATGCCGTGCACTGGGCGCGCAACCCGGCGCCGGCATGGTCCGGCATCACCAATGCGCCGAACGTGCCGACGGACAAGGCCAAGGAGAAGATCGTGCAGAAGGGCCTGCGCCTGCATGCCGACGGCGACAAGGGATTGAGTTGATGGGGGACCTGATCTGATGCATCGCCTGCTCTTGCTCGGCACCGGCTGGATCGCCGGACATCATATCGAAGAGTTCGCAAAGGTCCCTGGCTGCAGCATTGTCGCCTGTGTCGATCAACTGCCTGGCCGCGCGGCGGCGTTTGCCGCTGCCAACGACATCGGCGCTTCTTTCGAGAGCCTTGAAGCGGCGATCGCCTGGGGCGATTTCGACGCCGCCATCAATGCGACCCCGGACGGTGTGCACAAGGCGACGACGCTGGCGCTGCTTGCCGCGGGAAAACATGTCTTTTGCGAAAAGCCGCTGGCGCCGAACCATGCCGATGCGCTTGCAATGACCGAAGCGGCCGAGGCCGCCGGCCTCGTCAACATGGTCAACCTCACCTACCGCAATTCACCGGCGATCCAGGAAGCACGGCGTCTGGTGTTGGCGGGGGCGATCGGCGAATTGCGCCATGTCGAGGCGAGCTACAAGCAGAGCTGGCTGGTCAGCAAGTCCTGGGGTGACTGGCGCGTCGAGGACAAATGGCTGTGGCGACTGTCGAGCCGGCACGGTTCGACCGGTGTGCTGGGCGATGTCGGCATCCACATCCTGGACTTCGCCGCCTATGGCGCGGCCCAGGATGTTGTCAGCATGCACGCCGATCTGGTGACGTTTCCGAAGGCCGAAGGCGACCGGATCGGCGACTATGTGCTGGACGCCAATGACAGTGTGGCGATGACCGCGCGGCTGAAGTCCGGCGCGCTGGCGACGATCATGGCAAGCCGCTACACAACCGGCCATGGCAATGACCTGTCGCTGGCGCTGCATGGCACCAAGGGAGCGCTCAAGGTCGAGACCGATGGCAAGGCAGCGCGGTTGTCGGCGTGCCTGGGAGAGGACGTCGATGCTCAGCTCTGGCGAGAACTGACCCTGCCGGATGTCAAGCGCAACGCACGGCGTTTTGTCGACGCGCTCGATGCCGGGCAGAATGGCGACCCGTCCTTCCGGCGCGCCGCCGACATGCAGAAGCTCATCGACGCCGCCTTCGAGAGTTCGGCGAGCAGACTGCCTATCTCGGTCGGTTGATATCTCACCTGGCCGCTGCCGGCCAGAACCGGCTTTCTGAATTTCTTAGAATGCGCTCGGCACGATCCAGGGATTGATGCTGATGCCAAGGCGCGGGCCCTTGCCTTCAGCGGTGTTTTCCGTGGCGCCCTTCTTCTCGACCGAGCCGGTCGAGGCGCAATCGAGCTTCACATTGGTCTTGGTGTCGACGCAGGTCGTGGCCGGCAGGTGCTTCACCGGCTGGGTGGCGCTTGCGGCGAAGGCCGAGCCGGAAAGGGCCAGCACGGCGGCGAGGGTAAGGAGCGTCTTTTTCATTGTCAGTCTCCGTTTTCGACGGTTGAATTTTCCGTACATGTACGATGCTGCGTACAAATACGAACGCCGGTCGCGAAGTTCAAGTCAAGATCGTACGCGTACGATAAATTTTCTGTTAACCAAGAATTTGCCCTCCGGTTGGTTCGAAAGGGTGGCGAGGAAGCTTGGAAACGAAGGAGATGTCGTTCAGCAGTTGACCGGTGTGTCGGTCAATGGCGGCACGTTCTGCGTGCTGAGTGCGGCCAGTTGGAAATCGCACATGCGTTTCACGAAGGCATGCGGGTCACCGAAGGGGTAGAAGGGAAAGGTGATCAGCAGCGAGATCGTGCCGTGGCCGACCGCCCACAGCATGGTGGCGATGGCGCGCGGATCGCCCTGCAATTTTCCGGCGGCGACGCAGGCCTCGACACGGGTGATCAGCACCTTCATCGCCGGATTGGCCTCGTGCATTTCTTGGAAACTCCGACCTTCCGGCGGCCTGGTCTTCTCGGTCATGAAAACGGTGCGGTACTCATTGGGATTGCCGAGGCCGAAGGCGGCATATTCGGTCATCACCGCCTGCAAGGCCTCGATCGGATCGTCGGACGGATGCTCCTCGATGCGGCGGGCAAGCGTTTCGAAGGCGTCCTCGGCGAGCGCGAACAGGATGTCCTGCTTGTCGGCGAAATAGGAATAGACCGACATCGGCGCATAGCCGACCCGCTTGGCCAGTTTGCGGATGGTCAGGCCTTCATAGCCCTCTTCCTGGACAAGCTTGTGCGCGGCTTGGACCAGCTCGGAACGCAGCTCGGCCTTCTGTTTTTCGCGGCGTTTCTGGACGCTCAGCGGCAAGTCCGGTGCCTTTCGGTGGATGCCTGGGTTGGTGGTGCCCGGCTAAATTATATACGCTGTACGAAAACGGACAAGGGCACGGGAAGTTCCCGAACGGCATGGCTCAGATCGCGCCGACGCCGCCGTCTATGGCCAGTGCATGGCCGGTCATGAAGGAGTTGGCCGGGTCGGCGGCGAACAGGACGGCGGCGGTGATTTCGTCGACTTCCGCCACGCGTTTCATCGGCACGCCGCGTGTCAGTTCGGCCAACGCCTCCGCCTCCGGCGCACCGGAGGCGCGCACGAAACTGTCCACCATTGCCGTCCTGGTGTGGGCCGGGCAGATGGCGTTGATGCGCACACCCTTGGTCGCATATTCGGCGGCCGCCGATTTGGTCAGCCCGACGACGCCATGCTTGGCGGCGGCATAGACGGAGAGTTTCGGCGCGCCGACCAGTCCGGCAACCGAGGCGATGTTGACGATGGCTCCGCCCCTGGCAGTAGCCTTGAACTGCCGATCCATCTGCGGGATCTGGTGCTTCATGGCATAGAAGACGCCCAGCAGGTCGATCTCAAGCACGCGGCGGGCCTCGTCCGACGGAACTTGCGGCAGGCGCACGAAACTCTGGACAATGCCGGCATTGTTGACGGCGACATCCAGCCTGCCGAATCTTTCGATCGCCAGCCGGACCAGATCCTCGGACAGTTTTTCGTCCGCCACGTTGCCGGGCAGGATCGCGGTTTCGGCGGGCAAGGTCGCCGCGAAATCACCAAGCGCCTTTTCGTCGATGTCCGACAGCACCAGCCGCGCGCCCTCGGCGGCAAAGCCCTTCGCCGTACCCCGGCCGAGGCCGCCGGCGGCACCCGTGATCAGCACAGTCGCTCCGTCAAAGCGGCCCATCCCGTCTCCCCATCAATTCTGCTTTTCGATCAGTCTGGCGGCGAGATGCGAAAGCAGCTTCACCGCCTCGCCATAGGTCCTGGCCTTTTCGGGATTGGAGGCATTGCCGTCCAGCGCGCGCTTGTAGACGCCCTGGCAGATCGCCGCCAACCGGAAGAAGGAGAAGGCGAGGAAGAAGGTCCAGTTGCCGATGCCGCCGAGCCCGCGCCGCCGGCAATAGGCGGCGACATAGTCTTCCTCGGAAGGCAGGCCGAGCGCAGCGCGGTCGATGCCGCCGAGGCCGCGAAAGCCGGAGGCATGCGGCAGGCGCCATTGCATGCATTGATAGGCGATGTCGGCGAAGGGGTGGCCCGATGTCGACAACTCCCAGTCGAGCACCGCGATGACCCTTGGCTGGTCCGGCGCGAAGATCAGATTGTCCAGCCGGTAGTCGCCATGCACCAGCGATACCAGGCCGTCATCCGCGGGCAGGTGCGTTTCCAGCCAGGCGATCAGTCGATCCATGTCGGCAATGGTGCCGGTTTCGGAGGCGCGGTATTGGCTGGTCCAGCGTGCCATCTGCCGCTCGAAATAATTGCCGGGCCGGCCGAAATCACCGAGACCCACGGCGTCGACGTCGACATCGTGCAGCGCCGCGAGCGTGCCGTTCATGGCGTCGTAGATGGCGGCGCGTTCATCGTTGTCACGTGCCTCGGGCAATGCCGGATCCCAGAAGATGCGGCCGTCGAGGAAGTCCATGACATAGAACATGCGGCCGATCGGCGAGTCCTCGGCCGACAGATGCAGCATTTCGGGAACCGGCACGGCGGTGCCGGCAAGCGCCTTCATCACGCGGAATTCGCGGTCGACCTGATGCGCCGATTTCAGCAACTGTCCCGGTGGCTTGGCGCGCAGCACATAGCGGCCGCTAGCCGCCGTGATGAGATAGGTCGGATTGGACTGGCCGGATTTGAATTTTTCGATTGAAGCAAGCCCGGAAAAGCCGGGGATTTCCGCCTCGAGGTAAGGCGCAAGCGCTGCCTGGTCGAGCGCGTTGGGCTCGCTCATGCGGTCTCGGGCTGGCGTTCGATCAGCGTCAGCGTCAGCCAGCGGGCGGTCAGAGCCGGCTTCTTCGAGCCCTCGATCTCGATCGTCACGTCGTGCGCCGTCTGCACCCAGCCCGAGGGTCTCACCTTGACATCGGCCAGCACGAAACGGGTGCGGATGCGCGCGCCGGTCTTCACCGGCGCCAGGAAACGCAGCGAATCGAAGCCGTGGTTGACGCCCATCTTGCTGTTTTCCAGCGGCGGCATGGTCTCGAACGTCATTGCCGAGAGCAGCGACAGCGACAGGAAACCATGCGCGATAGTGCCGCCGAACGGCGTCTCGCGCTTGGCCCGCTCGGGATCGCAGTGGATGAACTGGTGGTCGTCGGTGGCGTCGGCGAACTGGTCGATCATGCGCTGCGTCACCACCCGCCACGGCGAAACGCCAACCTCCTTGCCGACGCTGGCCAGAAGCACATCGAGACTGATCGGTTCCACGCTCACGTCCTCCAGTTCACCTCCGGCTTCTACGGCCGGAAAATGTCATTCCTTGAACAAGGTCAATCCATGCTGCACCGACTGCCCGCCGTCGATCGGCAGGATGGCGCCGGTGACATAGCTGCCTGCACGGCTGCACAAATAGAGCGTTGCGCCGGCAATGTCATCCGGCGCGCCGATACGGCCGATCGGAACATGGTTGCCGACATGTCTGGCCTGCTCATCGGTACCGGTGGCAAAGGCCGTCATCCGGCTCTGGAAAGGGCCGGGTGCAAAGGCGTTGACGGTGATGCGGCGAGCTGCGAATTCGAGTGCGAGCGTACGTGTCAGGTGATGAACCGCCGCCTTGGACGCCGTGTAGGAATAGGCGTCGTCGGCCAGCGGCTGCGTCCCCATCACCGAACCCAGATTGATCACCCGTGCCGGATCGGCGTCGCTGGCGGCGGCTTCGAGCAGCGGCAGCAATTCGCGGGTCAAGTGGAAGACCGCGGTGACATTGACGCCAAGCACCTTCGCCCATGCAGAGTAGGGAAAACTCTCCAGCGGCGCACCCCAGGAAACGCCGGCATTGTTGATCAGGATATCGAGTTTGGCGGTTCGCGCCTTGACCTCGGCGACGAGTGCGGCGATGCCAGTCTCGCTGGACACGTCGCCGGCAAAGCCCTCGGCCCGGCCAGGAGCGCCAAGCCCGTTCAGCGCATTGGCGACCCTGATGCAGTCCTCACCCTTGCGCGAAGCGATCATGACGCTGGCGCCGGCCTTGACCAGCGCTGTCGCCGCCATGCGGCCGATACCGGTCGCCGCGCCCGTCACCAGCGCGGTCTTGCCGGCCACCGAAAACAGCTCGTCGAGATAGGCCATTCCAATCCTCCGCGCCTTGCCCTGGGCAAAGAGTTCGCGTTGACAAGGCTATCCGAAGTACGGTCATCCTTGCCACGGGTAAATTGCCGGGCCTCTATGAAGGGTTAGCGACCGATGACGGAGATGAATCTCGGCATGACCGAGCGGCTGGAGCCGATCCACGCGCGCGTCGCGGCCATGGTGCGCGACGAGATCATGCCGCTCGACAAGGAATTCCTGGGCGAGGTGGGCAAGGCAGGCGACCGCTGGGTCTACAGCCCACGCCAGAGCGAGATCCTCGAAGGGCTGAAGAAGACCGCCAGGGAACGCGGCCTGTGGAATTTCTGGCTGACCGGCTCCGAACGCGGTTATGGCCTGTCCACCGTCGAATACGCCTACCTGGCGGAGGAGATGGGCAAAGCGCATCTCGGCGCCGAAACCTTCAATTGCTCGGCGCCCGACACCGGCAATATGGAGGTGCTGGAGCGATACGGCTCGGCCGACCACAAGAGAACGTGGCTTGAACCGCTTTTGGATGCAAAAATCCGCTCGGCCTATCTGATGACCGAGCCCGATGTCGCCTCGTCCGACGCCACCAACATTTCGATGCGCTGCGAGCGGCAGGGCGACGACTATGTGCTCAACGGCGAGAAATGGTGGGCCTCGGGCGCCGGCGATCCACGCTGCGCCATCTACATCGTCATGGTGCGGACCGGCGGGGACGGCGAGCCGCAGCACCGCCGCCATTCGATGATCCTGGTGCCTTCGGACACAAAGGGCGTGAGCAAGGTCCGCGCCATGCAGGTCTATGGCGACGACGACGCGCCGCATGGCCACATGCACCTGCGCTTCGACAATGTCAGGGTACCGTCAGCGAACCTGATCCTCGGCGAGGGCAGGGGGTTCGAGATCGCGCAAGGGCGGCTCGGTCCCGGCCGCATCCATCACTGCATGCGCGCCATCGGCCAGGCCGAGATGGCGCTGGAGATGCTGTGCCAGCGCTCCGTCCGCCGCGAGGCTTTCGGCGAGAAGCTGGCGAAACTCGGCGCCAATTTCGACATCATCGCCGAATGCCGCATGGAGATCGAGATGGCCCGGCTGCTCTGCCTCAAGGCGGCCTGGATGATCGACCAGGGCGATGCGCGCGCCGCTGCTCCCTGGATCAGCCAGATCAAGGTGATCGCGCCGCGCGTCGCGCTGAGGATCACCGACGAGGCGGTGCAGATGTTCGGTGCGCAAGGTATCAGCCAGGACACGCCGCTGGCGCGGTCGTGGACGCATCTGAGGACATTGCGCCTCGCCGACGGGCCCGACGCCGTGCATCGCCGGCAGGTGGCGCGGACGGAGCTGAAGAAGTACACGCAGGAGAAGCTCTGAGCAGCCGCTCGATCCGCTGCGCTTTGGGCGTTTCCTCCAACAACCAAGGAGTGTCACCGATGACCATTCCCTCCGAAATGAACGCGCTGCTCCTGGTCGGCGACGGATACACCAAGACGCCGAGCGGCAGTGCGCTCGAAGCGATGGAGCCCTATCTGGTGCCGGGCCGCATCGCGGTGCCGGCGCCAGGCCCGAGCCAGGTGCTGATCAAGGTCAGCCTGGCTTCGATCAACCCATCCGATGTCGCCTTCATCAAGGGCCAGTACGGCCAGCCGCGCGTCAAGGGCCAGCCGGCCGGCTTCGAGGGTGTCGGCACGATCGTCGCCGGCGGCGACGAGCCCTATGCCAAGAGCCTGGTCGGCAAGCGCGTCGCCTTCGCCACCGGCCTCAGCAACTGGGGCTCGTGGGCTGAATATGCCGTCGCCGAAGCAGCGGCCTGCATTCCGCTGCTCGATACGGTGCGCGACGAGGACGGCGCGGCGATGATCGTCAATCCGATTACCGCCATCGCCATGTTCGACATCGTCAAGCAGGAGGGCGAAAAGGCCTTCGTCATGACCGCCGGCGCCAGCCAGCTTTGCAAGCTGATCATCGGCCTGGCCAAGGAGGAAGGGTTTCGGCCTATCGTCACCGTGCGCCGCGATGAGCAGATCGCGCTGCTGAAGGAGATCGGCGCTGCCCATGTGCTCAACGAGAAGGCGCCGGATTTCGAGGCTGTGCTGCGCGAGGTGATGAAGGCGGAACAACCGCGCATCTTCCTCGATGCGGTCACCGGGCCGCTGGCCTCGGCCATCTTCAATGCGATGCCGAAACGGGCGCGCTGGATCATCTACGGCCGGCTCGACCCGGATGCCACCGTCATCCGCGAACCCGGCCAGTTGATCTTCCAGCACAAGCATATAGAGGGTTTCTGGCTGAGCGAATGGATGCGGCAATCCAGGGAGCGGCGCGGTCCGGCGATCCTTGAAGCGCAGAAGCGTTTTTCCGATGGGCGCTGGTCGACCGACGTGACGGCCGTCGTGCCGCTGGCCGAGGCCATCGTGCGGGTGCCGGCCGAACTGGCCAAGCCCAACGGCAAGGTTTTCATCCGGCCTTGATGCTATTCGAAGCGGCGCCGGGAGGCCGAATACGAGGCTTTCGGAGCCTCTTTCCGGCTAGAGCGTCCCGGTGTCCAGCCATCCGCGGCGACCCGCCGAGATCACAATCGCGTCCTTCAGCCCCCTATGCCTCGCGGCTTTGTCCGTGATATGCCGCCGCCATCGTATGCCGGGACAGTGCTGGACTGAGCCTGTTCCGGGGTGTTGTGGGGTGTCTTGATGACGATGTCCAAGCCGGTTTTCGACCGTTTGGGACTTGGCCTGTGGATCGGAGCGTTTCTGGTCGTTCTCGTCCTCGTCTTGGTGGCGCCTGACACGCGTAGCGTGCTGCCGGCCTATAGATATGGCAGCCAGGAATTTCTGGCTGGGCGCTCGCTCTACAATGTCCAGTCCGAGATGGGGTATCTCTATGCGCCGGCCTTTGCCGCGCTCTATGTCCCGCTGTTCAAGCTCGGCCCGCATCTGGGCGGCCTGGTGTGGCATATTATCGGTTTCGCGGTGCTGACCTTTGCCGCGATGCGGCAGGTGCGCAAGCTCGGCGGTGGGGAACTGCAGTGGCTGCTTTCCTTCGGGCTGTTCCTTGCCCTGCCGATGTCGCTGGGGGCAATCCGCAACGGCCAGGCGACGATCCTGCTGACCGGCGCCTGCTGGCTTCTCACCTTGTCGGCGCTCGAAGGGCGGCGTGCAGAAACTTTCTTCTGGGCCTCGGTCGCCATCATCGCCAAGCCGACCGCGATCATCATGCTGTTGTTGGTCGGCGCCCTGCGCCTGCGGCTGATACCGGTGCTGGTGCTGGCGGTGCTGTTCGTGCTCGCTTTACCCTACGCCTTCGCTCCCGCCAGCTATCTCAATGACCAGTATCGTGTTTTTGGCGGGATGTTGACCTCGATGGCTGTCGACAACACCAGCCACTTTGTCCCCACCGACTTCACGGCGCCCTTTACCAAAATCGGGCTGCCTATCCCGGAATTCGGCGCCACGATCGTGCGCATCGTCATGGCCCTGTTCACGCTTTCATTCGTCTTCTGGTTCGATCGCAAGCTCGAACGCGGGACGGCTGGTCTCGCCATCTTCCTGACGGCGACGTTCTACATGTGCGTCTTCAACCCACGCGTCGAGCCCAACACCTATGCCATGATTGCCGTGCCTGCCGGCCTCGCTATTGCCTTGTTGTGGCGCGAGGAGCGAGGCGGTGCCGTGGCTTCGGTGTTTTCCGTGATGCTGTTCCTGACAGGATTGACCGGAGTCGTGCGCCATATCCAAGATTTAACGTACCCCTGGTTCCGGCCGATCGCCGTCACCCTCATTGCCGGTCCCCTGATCTGGTGGTTCTGGGCCAGGGCGCGAGGCAAGGTGACGCGAGACAAGGTGATGGATGAAAGGCCTGTCGCAAATGGCTGAGTCGCGCCCCGTTCTCGATATCGTCGCGCCGTTCTTGAACGAGGCGCAATCGGCATCGGCCTTTGCCGCATTGCTCGACAAGCTCGAAGCCGAAGTGTCGCGGCGTTTCGGCATGGAAGTCCACAAGATCCTGGTGGACGATGGCAGCCGCGACGACGGCGCCGAGCGGTTTTCACAGGTGCTGTCGGGGTCCTGGGAAATCGTGCGGCTCAGCCGCAATTTCGGCAAGGAGGTCGCGGTGCTCGCCGGCCTCGACCAGTCGCGCGGCGCCATGGCGCTGGTCATGGACGCCGACCTCCAGCATTCCATGGACACCAGCCTGAAGATGATCGCCGAGCTGGTGGAAAATCCGGATATCGACGTCGTCTACGCGCAGAACGACCGCCGCGAGGCCAGCTGGCGGCGCAGCCAGCTGGCGAAGCTGTTCTACAGCCTGATCAACAGCAGCCAGCGTTTCGACATTCCGGAGAATGCGGGCGACTTCCGCGTCATGCGCGGCGCCGTGGTGCGCGCGCTGACCAGCCTGCGTGACAAAAGGCGCTTCAACAAGGGCCTGTTCGCCTGGGCCGGCTTCCGCCAGAAAGCCATAGCCTATTCGCCGGAGAACCGTGTCACCGGCAAGTCGAAATGGAGCCGGCTCAACCTGATCGCCTTCTCGCTGGAAGGGTTCACGTCCTTTTCCGTCATCCCGCTGCGCATCATCAGCCTGAGCGGGATGCTGGCGGCGCTGGCGGGCATCATCTACGGAGCCAAAGTGTTCTTCGAGGTGATGTTCTACGGCATCGCCGTCCCCGGCTATCCCAGCCTCATGGTCGCCGTCGTCCTGCTCGGCGGCCTCAACCTCACCTTGCTCGGCCTGATCGGCGAATATGTCTGGGTCACGCTTTCGGAAAGCAAGGATCGGCCGGTGTATATCGTGCGCGATGTCGTGCGCGGCGACGTTTCGGGCAGGCCGCCAGGCGCGTCCGGCGCATGACGCGGCGCATCCGCCTGATCGCCGATGATTACGGCCTGGCGCCCGGCGTTTCCGCCGGAATTCTCGACCTGCTCGATCGCGGCCGCCTGACCGGCACCAGCTGCATGACCGGCTTTCCGGAATGGCCTGATGCAGCGGCGCGCATAAAGCCGCTGTGCGGCCGCGCGGCGGTCGGGCTGCACCTGACCCTCACGGACCAACCGGCCGTCACCGGCCGGTCGAGCCTGGCGCCTGAGGGCCGGCTGCCGCCGCTGCGTTCACTGGCACTGCCAGTCCTGCGCGGCAAAATCGACGAGCGCGATGTCCATGCCGAGCTCGACGCGCAGTACAGCCGCTTCCTCGAGGCGCTAGGCCGCCGACCTGACTTCATCGACGGGCACCAGCACGTGCATTTCCTGCCCGTCGTGCGTAAATGGTTGCGGGGGCAGTTTTCCGAAAGCAGCGGCAGGCCGGCGCTGCGCGGCGCGCCAGCGCTGGGCAATGCCGCCGTGGCGCCGAAGGTCGCGGCAATCGCCGCCGTGGCCGCCGGCTTCAACCGCTCGATGGCGCGCGCCGGCTTCATGCTTTTCGCGCCGCTGACCGGCATCTATGACTGGCGGCAACCCGAACGGTTCGCGCCGGTTCTGCAGGTCGCTGTCGAGACACTGCCGGAACGAGGCCTGTTCATGTGTCATCCCGGCCATGTCGACGAGACGCTGCGGGCGCGCGACCCGATGCAAGGCGTGCGCGAGGTGGAATACGCGGTGCTGGCCTCCGATGCGTTCGGTGCGAGCCTCGCCCGCGCCGGCGTCGAGATCATGGACGGCAAGGGATGAGCGGCGCCGACCAGCCCCAGCGTTCGACCGGCAGCAAGATCATCCGTTTTGCCATTGTCGGCTTGGCGAACACGGCCATCGACCTCGCCGGCTTTTTTCTGTTGCTCAAGCTGCATGTCCCGCCACTGCCGGCCAACGTCATCTCATGGTCGATCGCCGTCATCTTCTCTTTCGTGGCGAACGGCTTCTGGTCGTTCGAGCGCAACCAGGCCATCCGGCTGCATGACGCCTTCCTGCGCTTCGTCTCGCTTGGGGCGTTGATTTCGCTCGGCGTCTCCAGCCTGTCGATCGCACTCTTGGCCGGTATTGCCGGCGTGTGGCCGGCAAAGATCGGCGGTGTCATCGTGGCTGCGGTGCTGAATTTCCTTGCCGCGCGCTGGTCGATCGAAGGCCGGTTGCTGAAATAGCGGCTACTGCGCCGGCTCCACACCGACATAGGCGGCTTCCTCGAGCTCGCGCTTGAGGCGTGTTTCCTCATGGGTCTTCGGGGTGACGAAGCGGCCAAGCAGGAGATAGGCGACCGGCGTCAGGAACAGTGTCGAGACCGTGGCCAGCCCCAACCCGCCGACGATCACCCAGCCGAGCGCCACGCGCGCCTCGGCACCCGCGCCCGCGGCGAGCACCAGCGGCACGCCGCCAAGTATGGTGCAGATCATCGTCATCATCACCGGCCGCAGGCGGATGATCGAGGCCTGCTCGATCGCTTCGCGCACGCCAAGCCCTCGATCGCGCAACTGGTTGGCAAACTCGACGATCAGGATGCCGTTCTTGGCCATGACGCCGACCAGCAGCACCAGGCCGATCTGGCTGTAGGCATTGAGGCTGGTGCCTGACAGCAGCAAGGCAAAGATCGCACAGGCGAGGCCGAGCGGCACCGTCGCCATGATGATGACGGCGCTGACGAAGCTTTCGAACTGGGCCGCCAGCACCAGAAGGATGATGACCAGCGCGAAGCCGAAGATGGTGACCATGGCGCTGTTGGTTTCGCCCAGCGTCGCGGCTTCGGCCAGCGGCAGGATGCGGCTGCCCGGCGGCAGGAACGGCGTGGCGATCTCTTCGGCGCGGCTCAGCGCGTCGCCAAGCGCGAAATTGCCCGAGAGATTGGAGGTGATGGCCACCGATGGCTGCTGCTGTTCGCGCGACAGCGATGGCGGCACGGCGCGTTCGGTCAGCGTGGCGATGGTCGACATCGGCACGAAGCGGCCGTCTCCCGTCTTCAGGAAGACATTTTCCAGATCGGTCGGATCGTTGATCGGATTGGTGGTCGAAACCAGTTTCACGCCATAGCTGCGGTCGGCGATGTAGACGTCGACGACATCATTGCCGTCGAGCATGGCCTGCATGGTGTTGGCGAGGCCGGTGATATCAATGCCGAGGTCGGAGGCGCGCTCGCGGTCGATGGCGACGGCCAACTGCGGCTGCGTCGGATCGATCGACAGGCGCGGCGTCTGGAAGCGCGGATCCTTCTGCATTTCGGCGATGATCTTCACCGCCGCGTCGCCGAGCGCCTTGCGGTCGTTGCCGACCAGCGCGAATTGCAGGCCGTTGCCGGCGCCGCGGATGCCGAGGCTGTTGGGCTGCACCGGGAAGATGCGCACGCTCGGCACCTGCTTGGTCAGATGGCTGATCTCGGCCATGATCTCCTGCTGGCTGCGGCTGCGCTCGTTCCAGGGCGCCAGCGTCATCACCATGAAGCCGGAATTGTAGGAGCCGTTCTGGCCGGCATTCTCGAAGGTCGAGCGGATCTCGCCGGAATCGCGCATCGGCTGGATCAGCTTCTCGATCTTCTGCATCTGCTGCGTCGTGTAGTCGAGGCTGACGCCTTGCGGGGCATTGATGCGCAACAGCACGGCCGCGCGGTCCTCGGTCGGCGTCAGTTCCTGGCGGATGGTCCCGAACAGGGTGAAGGCGGTGCCGGCAAACAGCACCGCGACCAGAACCACGATCCAGGGCGCATCGAGGCAAGCGTGCAGGGCGCGTTTGTAGGCAGCATTCAGGACGCCGCCGATACGGGCGCCGATGCCGTGGCCGCCCTCGTGGTGGAGCGAGGCGGTGGTCAGCATGCGCGAAGCGAGCATCGGGCAAAGCGTGAGCGCCACCACGCAGGAAAGCAGCACCGACATGGCAAGCACGAAGCCGAATTCGCGGAACAGGCCGCCGGTCTGGCCGGGCAGGAACGAGATCGGCACGAAGACGGCGACCAGCGTCAGCGTCGTGGCAACGACCGCGAAAAACACTTCCTGCGCGCCGAGCACGGCGGCGGCGCGCGGCCCCATGCCTTCGTTGCGCCGTCGCACGATGTTTTCAAGCACCACGATGGCGTCGTCGACGACGAGGCCCGTGGCCAGCACCATGGCGAGCAGCGTCAGGATGTTGACCGAGAAGCCGGCCAGATAGATCGCGGCGATGGTGCCGATCATGGCGACCGGCATCGACAGGCCGGGGATGAGCGTGGCGCGCCAGTCGAGCAGGAAGATGTAGATGACGATCAGCACCATGGTGACCGACAGGCCGAGCGCGATCTCGACCTCGTGGACCGCGCCCTTGACGAAAACGGCGTCGTCGCTGGTGATCTTGATCGCCATGCCCTTGGGCAGGTTTTCCTGCAGCTTGGCGACGGCGGCCTGAACGCCGGTCGAGATGTCCAGCGTGTTGGATTCCGCCTGGCGGATGATGCCGATGCCGATGCCGGTCTTGCCATCGGAGCGCAGCGTGGTCTGGCCGACATCGGGGCCGAGAGTGACGGTGGCGACGTCGCGGATGCGCGTCGTGCCGCCGATGATGATGTTCTCGAATTCCTCGGGCGTGGTCACGTCGGCCGTCGTGCGGACGATCAGGTCCTGGTTGGTCGTGGTGATCGATCCGGCGGGGGAATCGAAGGCGACCGAAGCCAGGGCTGTCCTGAGGTCGGCAACCGTGAAGCCGAGGCTGGCGAGCTTGTTCTGGTCGACGTCGATGCGGAAGATCTTGTCGCGGTCGCCATAGACCTGGACGTCGGCGACGCCGGGCACGGCTGCCAGTTCGTCCTCGATCCGGTCCTGCACCACCACGGTCATGTCCTGGACCGACATGTTGTCGGACGTCACCGCCAGCCGCATCACCGCGTCGGAATTGGCATCGGCCTTGACGATGCGCGGCGGATCGGCGGTGTCCGGTATCTGGTTGGCGACGCGGCCGACGGCATCGCGCACGTCGGAGGCCGCGACGTTGAGGTCGACCCCGTCGTTGAATTCGATGGTGACGCGGCTCTGGCCGAAGGAGGAGGAAGACGAGATCGACTTGACGCCGGAGACGCGGGCAACGGCGCCCTCGATCGTGTCGGTCAGTTCGCGGTCGACGGTTTCGGCCGCGGCGCCTTGGAAGGTGGTGGAAACGGTGACCACGGCGCGGTCGACGTCGGGCAGTTCACGGATCTCTACGCCGTAGAAGGCCGCGAGGCCGGCAACGGCGATGAGGACTTTGAGCACGAAGGCCATGACCGGCCTGCGGATGAACAGCGCGGTGAAGCCGGTATCGCTGGCGGCGTTGACAGATCCGGTCATGAGCCTTCGGCGGTGTTGGCGGCGCGCTGTTCCTCGCCGGCGATGCGGACCTCGCCGCCCTCGCTGACGCTCTGCGTGCCTTCGGTGATCACCATGTCGCCGCTGTCGATCTCGGCGTCGATCAGCACGGTCTCGGTGTTGCGCTGGATGATGCGCACCGGCACGCGCTTGGCCTTGCCGTCCTCGATCTGCCAGACATAGGCGCCGTCCGAGCCCCACAGGATCGCCAGCGGGCTGACGGCCGGATAGGTCTCGCCGGGGAATTTCATGGTGATGGAGAACGACATGCCGGCGCGTAGCGAATCGGCGGGATTGGCGATCTTGGCCTTGACCAGCAGCGTCCGGCTCTTCTCGTCGATGTGGTTGTCCATGGCCGAGACCGTGCCGGTATAGGCGTTGCTCGGATTGGCGATCGGCGTCGCCGTCAATTGCGCGCCGACCTTGACGGCGGCGGCGAAACGCTCGGGCACCTGGAAATCCACCAGGATCGAGGAGCGATCGTCGAGCGTGGCGATCGCCGACTGGTTTGTCACGTAGTTGCCGGCCGAGATCGGCAGGATGCCGACAGTGCCCGATATCGGCGCCAGGACCGACCGGCGCTTCAGCGCCAACTCGGCATCCTGAAGCGCAAGCTTCGCGCCCGCCAGAACCACCTCTGCATCGGCTACCGCGACCGGCGTGGCGGCATTGGAGGCACGCAGCGATTTGACGCGGTCGAGCTTGGATTGCGCATCCTGCAAGGCGAGCTTGGCCCGGTTCTGCGCGATGATTTCGGTTTCGGAATCAAGCGTCGCGAGGATCTGCCCCTTGTCGACATGGCTACCGGATTCGACCAGCAATTCGACCAGGCGGCCGGAACTGTAGGGGTTGACGGTCACCGAGGCGTTGGCGCGGCCAGTGCCGATCGCCTGCAGCCGGTCGTTGATGACAGCCGAGTCGGCCGGGGATGCAACGATGGTGGCAATCCGGGCGCCGTTGCCCTTTGCCTGCCGGGAGCCAGCCGCTGCCGCGTCCTCCGCTGGAGGTGTCGCGCCATAGGCCCAGTCGATGCCCCAGCGCGCCAGCACCTGCGGAGCGCCGGGGTAGAAGCGCGCCCACGCAGCCGTGGCTGCGACCACGATCACAAACGCAAGGACAATCTGTTTCCAGCTCGGCATCGACACTCCAGCGGCAAGAATCGCCTGCCGGTTCCAGGCGGAAGCGGATGCAGCGACGATACGGGCTGGCGGCGAAAACCGGCCACGCCACATCCCGGTATCACCGGTTTATGGCAATTATCACGCAATCGTGCACATTAAATCTCGGTAACGTGAACTCGAGATGCTCGCTTGGAGCCGATGCGATTGGCTGGTGACCTTGCTAACGCAGGCCCTCCATCTCGCGGATGCGCCGGGCGCCGTCGGCCTCGAGCTGTCTGGTGACGGCGCCGATCAGTGTTTCGGCGACGACGAAGAGCGCGGCCGAGGAATCCCACGCGGACGGCACCGCGGTCCGTCCGGCGATGACGTGGCGGGCAAACCGGGCGATCGGCGACAGCCACTGGTCGGTGAACAGCACGATCTGGACGCCGCGCTGATGGGCTTTCTCTGCAAAGCGGACGAGGCTGTCCTGGTAGCGCCGGATGTCGAAGATCACCAGCACGTCGCGCTTGCCCATGTCGATCAGTCGGTCGCGCCACATGCTCTCCTGGCCGGCGAGGTGAAAGACATCGGGCTGGATGACGGCGAGGTGGGCGGCCATGTAGCGCGCCAGCGGATCGGTGAAGCGGCCGCCGATGAGGAATGTCTTGCCACGTCGGTCGGCGAGCCGTGCCGCGATATCCGCCAGCTGCTTGTCGGAGAGGTGGCGGAAGGTTTCGCGCATATTGTCGAGCGTCGCTTCCAGCATCGGCGAGACCGTGCCGCCGCCGGGCGAGGGCGGGTTAAGCGTGCGTATCGCCGGCGACTGCAGCTGCGCCGCCAGTTCGTCCTGCAGGCTCGACTGGAACTCCGGATAGTTCTGGAAACCGAGCCGGGCCACGAAACGCAGGATCGTCGGCGAGGAGACCCCGGCCGCGGTCGAGAACTCGGCGACCGTCTTTAGGCCGATCATCGGATAGCTGGCGATCAGAGTCTGGGCCGCGCGCCGTTCGCCGGCCGGCATTGTGCCGATGCGGTCGGCGATCAGTTCGGCAATGCTGGAAATCATCTTTTCCCCACCCCTTGGCCTGGCCCATGAGATCGCATTTGACAAAGCCCGGTAAACTGTATGAAATCATCCATAGGGACGCAATGAGGTAAAATACGTAACATACGATACAGCGCTCCCCGGGGACGGCAGACTATGGAGAAAGCACGGCCCGCCAGCCTTGCATCGTCCGATACCGTAGGGGTGACCAACCCAGGCGGATCGAGCCCTTTCGTGCTGACCTGCGACCACGCTTCCAATTTCCTGCCCGCCGAATTCGGCACGCTCGGCCTTGCCGCCGAAGACCTGTCCCGCCACATCGCCTGGGATCCCGGTGCGCTGCCGGTGGCAACGCGCATGGCGCAAGCGCTCGACGCGACGCTGGTCGAGACCCGCATTTCGCGCCTGGTGATCGACTGCAACCGGCCGCTCGACGCGCCCGACCTGGTGCCGCCTATCAGCGAGACGACAGCCATACCGGGCAATGCCAGCCTGTCGGAAAAGCAGCGCGCGGCGCGGATAGCCCTGTCATGGCAGCCATTTCACGGCACCATCGAACGCATCATCGAGGAACGGCTGGCGCGTGGCCAGGAGACCCGGCTGGTTTCCGTGCATTCCTTCACGCCGGTCTACAAGGGCCGCGACCGGCCCTGGCATATCGGCATCATCCATGACGACGATTACCGGCTGGCGTCGCCGCTGATATCGGCGCTCAAGCGGCTTGCCGGTGTCACCGTTGGCGTCAACGAACCCTATTCGCCGGCCGATCGCGTCTATTTCACGCTCGAACGGCATGCGCGCTCGCGCGGGCTGCCCTGCGCGATGATCGAAATCCGCAACGATGAAATTTCCGGTGAGGCCGGGCAGCGGAAATGGGCGGATCTGCTCACAGGCATTTTTTCGGATCTGGAACCAGAGGAGGCCACGCGGCCCAGATCGCATTCAGTCAGAAAGTCAGTCCAATCGGCCAGCTGAGAAACAAACAGGGGACTTCCAATGGCAGCACCGGGTTATACAGACGTTGACAAGGCGGAGGACGTAAAGCACCTCCACAGCATGGGTTACGCCCAGGAACTGGAGCGGCGCCTCAGCCGCTTTTCGAACTTTGCCGTTTCCTTCTCCATCATCTGCATCCTGTCGGGCGGCATCAATTCGCTGGCGCAAGGCACGTCGGGCGCCGGCGGCATCGGCATCGGCATCGGCTGGCTGGTCGGCTGCTTCGTGTCGCTGACCTTCGCGGTCGCCATGTCGCAGATCAGCTCGGCCTATCCGACGGCCGGCGGCCTCTATCACTGGGGTTCGATCCTCGGCAACCGCGGCACCGGCTGGGTCACGGCCTGGCTCAACCTGCTCGGCCTGATCACCGTGCTCGGCGCCATCAACGTCGGCACCTGGACGTTCTTCGTCGGCGCCTTCGGACCTGCGTTGGGGATTGACGGTTCACTGACCAACCAGATGATCTTCCTGGTCGTGGTCACAGGTCTGCAGGCGCTGATCAACCATCTCGGCATCAAGCTGACGGCCAAGCTGACCGACTTCTCGGGCTACTTGATCTTCTTCGGCGCGATCCTGATCGCGGTCGTCTGCCTGATCTTCGCCGAACATTGGGATATCAGCCGTCTCTTCACCTTCCACAATTATTCCGGTGACGCTGGCGGCGGTGTCTGGCCGTCGGTTTCGAACGCCTGGGTGTTCGCGCTCGGCCTTTTGCTGCCGATCTATACGATCACAGGCTACGACGCTTCCGCGCACACATCGGAAGAAACCATCAAGGCGGCCTCTTCCGTGCCGCGCGCCATGGTGATGTCCGTCGTCTGGTCGGCGCTCTTCGGCTATCTGTTCCTGGTCGCTTTCGTGCTGATGATCCCTAACATGGATGACGCCGCCAAGCAGGGCTGGAACGTGTTCTTCTGGGCCTTCGACCAGCGCGTTCCCACCGGCATCAAGGAGTTCGTCTATCTCGTCGTGTTCGTCTCGCAGTTGCTGTGCGGTCTCGCCACGGTGACGTCGGCCTCGCGCATGATCTTCGCTTTCTCGCGTGACGGCGGCCTGCCCGGCTCGGCGGCGCTTGCCAAGGTCAGCCCGACCTACCGCACGCCGGTGGCGGCTATCTGGACGGCGTCGATCCTGTCGGTGCTGTTCGTCTGGGGTTCGACGCTGGTTTCGGTCGCCGGCACATCGGCCTATACGATCGTTGTCTCTTGCACCGTCATCTTCCTGTTCTTGTCCTTCACCGTGCCGATCGTGCTCGGCATGCTGGCCTGGGGCACGCCGAAGTGGGACAAGATGGGTCCCTGGAACATGGGGCGCGGCGTGTTCATGCTGTTTGCCTTCCTGTCGATCGTGTCGATGATCCTGATCTTCATCATCGGCATCCAGCCACCGAACGACTGGGCGCTCTACATCACCGTCGGCTTCTTCGTCCTGACGGCGATCGTGTGGTTCGCCTTCGAGCGCAACCGCTTCCAGGGCCCGCCGCTCGGCGACATCATTGCCGCGCGCCAGGCGGCGATCAAGGCAGCGGAACAGGCGGTCGGCGAAACCGGCCACTGACATCACCATCAAGGCCATGGCCGGCATCGCGCCGGCCATGGCTTCGTTTATCCCTTTCAATGACCAAGCGCTGGAGTGCCACAGGAATGGCCGGAAATTTCTCGTTCGATCAATTGAAGAAAGCGGTCTCCAGCGGTGAGATCGACACGGTGCTGGCCTGCATCGTCGACATGCAGGGGCGGCTGGCGGGAAAACGGTTCCTGGCGCAGTACTTCGTCGATTCCGCGCATGACGAAACGCATGGCTGCAACTACCTGCTGGCCGCCGACATCGATATGGAGCCGGTGCCCGGCTACAAGGCGGCGAGCTGGTCGAAGGGCTATGGCGACTTCGTCATGAAGCCGGACCTGGCCACGCTGCGGCGCATTCCGTGGCTGGAAAAGACAGCGCTGGTGATCTGCGACGTGCTCGATCACCACACCCATGACGACCTGCCGCATTCGCCGCGCGCCATCCTGAAGAAGCAGGTCAAGCGGCTCTCCGAGCGCGGCTATATCGGCTATTTCGCTTCCGAACTCGAATTCTATCTGTTCAACGAGACCTATGATTCCGCCCGCAAGAAACACTGGCAGGGCCTCGATACCGCTTCGCCCTATATTGGCGACTACCAGATCGGCATCACCACCAAGGAAGAAGGCGTCATGCGCCGGCTTCGCAACGAGATGGAAGCGGCGGGCATCCCGATCGAGAATTCCAAGGGCGAGTGGGGTCCCGGCCAGGAAGAGATCAATGTGCGCTATGCCGAGGCGCTCGACATGGCCGACCGCCATGTCATCCTGAAGAACGGCGCCAAGGAGATCGCCGAGTCCGAGGGCAAGGCGATCTCCTTCATGTCCAAGTACAATTACGGGCTCGCCGGCAACTCCAGCCACATCCACAATTCGCTGTGGAGCGCCGACGGCAAGACGCCATTGTTCTTCGACAAGAAGGCCGACTGGACGCTCTCGACGCTCGGCCAGCAATGGGCGGCGGGGCAGTTGAAATACGCCAAGGAGTTCACCTGGTTCCTGGCGCCCTACATCAACTCCTACAAGCGCTTCCAGGCCGGCACCTTCGCGCCGACCAAGATCATGTGGAGCGAGGACAACCGCACCGCCGGCTTCCGCCTGTGCGGCGAGGGCACCAAGGGCATCCGCATGGAATGCCGCATCGGTGGTGCCGACCTCAACCCCTATCTCGCCTTCGCGGCGCTGATCGCCGCCGGCCTTGCCGGCATCGACGAGAAGCTTGAACTGCAGAAACCTTTCGTCGGCGATGCCTACCAGGCTTCGCGCCTGCCCGAGATCCCGAAGACGCTGCGCGACGCCACAGAGACGCTGGCCAAGTCGAAGATGCTGAAGCAGGCGCTCGGCGAGGACGTGCTCGAACATTACGTCCACACCGCCAAGTGGGAGCAGTTCGAATACGACCGCCGCATTACGGATTGGGAACTGCACAGGGGCTTCGAGCGGTACTAGACTATATCGGCTTCGCCGCCCTTGGCCATCGCAGGAATGGCGGGCGGCGTGAAAATCAAGATTTCATGAAATGCGAGGACTGAAGGAATGACCGAAACGGTCAAGTTGAAATCCCCCATCGATGGCTCGATCTACGCCGAGCGGCCGGTGGCAACGGACCAGGCCGTCAACGCCGCGGTCGAACGCGCCAAGGCGGCACAGGAGAAATGGGCGCAGGTGCCGATCGTCGAGCGCGGCAAGTACATGCTCGCGATGCTCGAAGCCCTGGTGGCGATGACCGACGAGATCGTGCCGGAGATCGCCTGGCAGATGGGGCGACCGGTGCGCTATGGCGGCGAGTTCGGTGGCGTCAAGGAACGCACCAACTACATGGTCGAGATCGCCGAACAGGCGCTGAAATCCGTGCCGGCCTCAAACCCGAAGGATGGGTTTCGCCGTTACGTGAAGAAGGATCCGCTCGGCCTGGTCATGGTGATTGCGCCGTGGAACTATCCTTACCTGACCGCCGTCAACACCATCGTGCCGGCGCTGATGGCCGGCAACGCCGTCATCCTCAAGCATGCGGCGCAGACGCTGCTCGTCGGCGAGCGTTTTCAGCAGGCCTTCGACAAAGCCGGCCTGCCCAAGGGCGTGTTCCAGAACATCGTGCTCAACCACGCGCAGACCGAGAAGTTGCTCGGTTCGGGCAAGATCGACCATGTCAATTTCACCGGTTCGGTCGGCGGCGGTCGTGCCATCGAAAGGGCGGCGGCCGGCACCTTCATGACGCTCGGCCTCGAGCTCGGCGGCAAGGACCCGGCCTATGTGCTGCCCGACGCCAAGCTGGACCATGCGGTCGCCAATCTGGTCGACGGCGCCTTCTACAATTCCGGCCAGTGCTGCTGTGGTATCGAGCGCGTCTATGTCCATGAGAAGGTCTATGACGAGTTCGTCGAGGGCTTCATCGCCGAGACGAAGAACTATGTCGTCGGCAATCCGCTGGAACAGGCGACGACGATGGGGCCGATGGCGCAGGCGCGCTTCGCCGACCTGATCCGCGAGCAGAAGGCCGAAGCGCTGCGCAAGGGCGCCAAGGCGCACATCAACATGAAGGTGGCCAACGACAAGGCCGGTTCGCCCTATCTGGCGCCGGAAGTGTTGACGCAAGTCGATCACCAGATGAGCGTTATGCGCGAAGAAAGCTTCGGCCCGATCGTCGGCATCATGAAGGTGCGCAACGACGAGGAGGCCATCGCGCTGATGAACGACAGCGCCTATGGCCTGACGGCCTCGATCTGGACCCGCGACACCGAACACGCGGTGGCGATCGGCAACCGCGTCGAGACCGGCACGGTGTTCATGAACCGCTGCGACTATCTCGATCCGGCGCTGGTCTGGACGGGCGTCAAGGACACCGGCAAGGGCGCGGGACTGTCGGCCATCGGCTATGACAATCTGACCCGGCCGAAATCCTTCCACCTGCGCGAAGCCATCTGATTTATCGAAAGACAAAAATGTCCAAGCTCATCTCCAAATGGAACTACCCCACCACCGTCCGCTTCGGCGCCGGGCGCATTCAGGAACTGCCCGAGGTGCTGGCGGCCACCGGCATCAAGCGGCCGCTCTTCGTCACCGATCCGGGCCTCGCCAAACTGCCGGTCGTCGCTTCGACGCTGAAGATCCTCGACGATGCCAAAGTACCTTACGGCGTGTTTTCCGAGGTGAAGCCGAACCCGGTCGATTCCAACCTCACCGCCGGCATCGCCGTGTTCAAGAAGGGCAAGCATGACGGCGTCATCGCCTTCGGCGGCGGCTCGGCGCTCGATCTCGGCAAGCTGATCGCCTTCCAGGCCGGCCAGACGCGGCCGGTGTGGGATTTCGAGGATGTCGGCGATTGGTGGACGCGCGCCAATTCGGATGCGATCGCCCCGATCATCGCCGTGCCGACCACGGCCGGCACCGGCTCGGAAGTCGGCCGCGCCGGCGTCATCACCAATGAGGAGACGCACACCAAGAAGGTCATCTTCCACCCGAAGCTTTTGCCGGCGATCGTCATCGCCGATCCGGAACTGTCGGTCGGCATGCCCGCCTTCATCACCGCCGGCACCGGCATGGACGCACTTGCCCACTGCCTCGAAGCCTATTGCGCGCCCGGCTATCATCCGATGGCCGACGGTATCGCCGTCGAAGGTGTCCGGCTGGTGTTCGAGAACCTGCCGAAGGCCTATGCCAACGGCAAGGACCTTGTCGCGCGCGCCCACATGATGAGCGCGGCCGCCATGGGCGCCGCGGCCTTCCAGAAGGGGCTGGGCGCCATCCACTCGCTGTCGCACCCGATCGGCGCGCTCTACGACACCCATCACGGCATGACGAATGCGGTGTTCATGCCCTATGTGCTCGCCTTCAACCGTGACTCCATCGAAGAGCGTATCGCCCGTCTCGCCGCCTATTGCGGCATCAAGGGCGGCTTCGACGGCTTCGCCAAGGCGATCATCAAGCTGCGCAAGGAGTTGAAGGTGCCGCACGCGCTGCCGGGCCTGATCAAGGGGCTCGACATGGACAAGAAGCGCAAGGCGCTGATCGCCGACATGGCGGTGGTCGATCCGACGGCCAGCGGCAACCCGGTCAAGCTGACCAAGAAGGCGGCGCTGACGCTGCTGGAAAACGCTATCGCCGGCACGGTCTGACGTCATCGTCATTGCCGGAAATTGATCTGGAAAATCAGGGCAAACCAAGGGGGAAAGGATGAAATGCAAGGCGGAAAGTGATTAGCCGGAAAAATAAGTGATGGCTAATTGCTACAGCCCGTTAAAAAGAGTTAACTTTTTCCGCTGCCGGCCAGTGGTTTCATAAAGCTTTCATCTGGCTGTCACACGAAAACGATACCGCATCGCAGGCGTCCAACGGCGTCAGTTCAACGGAGAGAACACATGTTCAAATTCACGGGGAAAGTGCTTTCCCTTTCGGCCGCGACCCTGATGGTGTCGTCGGTGATTTCGTCCGCGGCTTCGCTGGACGATCTCGTCAAGGCCGCCAAGGCTGAAGGCCAGCTCACCACCATCGCGCTGCCGCATGACTGGTGCGGTTACGGCGCCGTCATCGACGGCTTCAAGGCGAAATATCCGGGGATCACCATCAACGAACTCAACCCCGATGCCGGCTCCGGCGACGAGGTCGAGGCGATCAAGGCCAACAAGGACAACAAAGGCCCGCAGGCTCCCGACGTCATCGACGTCGGCCTGTCCTTCGGTCCGTCCGCAAAGAAGGACGGCCTGATCCAGCCTTACAAGGTGTCGACCTGGGACTCGATCCCGGACAGCGCCAAGGATGCGGACGGGTTCTGGACCGGCGATTATTACGGCGTGCTTTCCTTCCAGGTGAACAAGGACCTGGTGAAGACGTCGCCGACGGACTGGGCCGACCTGCTGAAGCCGGAGTTCGCCAACTCGGTCGCTCTTGCCGGTGATCCGCGCGCCTCGAACCAGGCCATCCAGGCGGTTTATGCCGCCGGCCTGTCGTCGGGTGCGGCTGCCGGCGAAGCCGCTGGCACCGCCGGCCTCGACTTCTTCAAGAAGCTCAACGCCGCCGGCAATTTCGTGCCGGTCATCGGCAAGGCCGCGACGCTCGCCCAGGGTCAGACCCCGATCCTCGTCACCTGGGACTACAATGCGCTCGCCGGCCGCGACACGCTGAAGGGCAACCCGCCCGTCGACGTCGTCGTGCCGAAGACCGGCGTCGTCGCCGGTGTCTACGTGCAGGCAATCAGCGCCTACGCGCCGCATCCGAATGCTGCCAAGCTCTGGCTGGAATACCTCTATTCCGACGAAGGCCAGATCGCCTGGCTGAAGGGCTATTGCCATCCGATCCGCTTCAACGATCTCGCCAAGAACGGCAAGATCCCGGCTGATGTGCTGGCCAAGCTGCCGCCGGCTGAGTCCTATGCGGCCTCGGTGTTCCCGACGCTCGACGAGCAGGGCAAGGCCAAGGAAGCCATCACCAAGAACTGGGACGCCGTTGTCGGCGCCAACGTCAAGTAACAGTTGAAATCCACCGGGCGGCTTCACGGCCGCCCGGTTCTTTCTCTCGAAGACGGTAGCCGGCGCATGACCGATATCTCAATGTCCGACCACGCTGTTACCGGCAAGACAGCGCCTCCCGCCGAGGCGCGCAGCATGAGGCTGCCGACGCAATGGCTCGGCGTCGCGCCATTCTTCATTTTCGCCATCATGTTCCTGATCCTGCCCACACTCTACCTGATGCTGGGCGCATTCCAGAACGATGCAGGTGAATTCACACTCGAGAACATAGTTGCGTTGGCGCAGCCGTCGATCGTTGCCGCCTACTGGATTTCGATCAAGGTCAGCCTTGCCTCATCGCTGATTGGCGCTTTTGCGGGTTTGGCGATTGCAATCGCCATCGTGCGCGGCGGCCTGCCCGACTGGATACGCTCGGCGACACTGACGTTTTCCGGCGTCGCCTCGAATTTCGCCGGCGTGCCGCTGGCCTTTGCCTTCCTCGCCACACTCGGTCGGCTCGGCCTTGCGACGGTGATACTGAACACGCTGTTCGGTCTCAACATCTACGCGCATGGCTTCAACATCTTGTCGTTCTGGGGCCTGACACTGACCTATGTCTACTTCCAGATCCCGCTGATGGTGGTCATCATCGTGCCGGCCATTGACGGGCTGAAGAAGGAATGGGGCGAGGCCGCCGCGACGCTGGGCGCGACCATGTCGCAGTACTGGCGCATGGTGGTCATTCCGGTGATCTGGCCGAGCTTCCTCGGCACCGTGATCCTGTTGTTCGCCAATGCCTTCGGCGCCATCGCCACCGCCTATGCGTTGACAGGCTCGTCGCTTAACATCGTGCCGATCCTGCTCTATGCCCAGATCCGTGGCGACGTGCTGCACAATGCCCATCTCGGCTATGCCATCGCCTTCGGCATGATCCTCATTACGGGTCTTGCCAATGTCTTCTACATCTGGTTCCGCACCCGTTCCGAGAGGTGGCTCAAATGAAGGCTGGCAGATTCTGGGCCTGGGTCGTCTTCGCGCTGGGCGCGGCCTATTTCTTCATTCCGCTGATCGCGACAGTGGAGTTCTCCATGCGCATGCGGCGCGGCGCCTATTCCTTTGACGCCTACAAGGTCGTCCTGGGTGACGAACGCTTCCAGGCGACCTTCGGCTATTCGGTGCTTGCGGCCGTCTTCACCATCATCCTCGGCGTGCTCATCGTGGTGCCGGCCGCCTACTGGATCCGGCTGCGCCTGCCGCAGCTGCGGCCGATTGTCGAGTTCATCACCTTGCTGCCGCTGGTCATCCCGGCCATTGTCATCGTCTTCGGCTACATCAGAATGTATGGCTCGAATTCCCCGCTGCCGTTCCTGGCGACCGACACGGGCACCAATGCCTTGTTGGTCATCGGCTATGCCACGCTGGCGTTGCCCTATATGTACCGCGCGGTGGACACCGGGCTTCGCACCATTGATGTGCGCACGCTGACGGAAGCGGCACAGATCCTGGGTGCCGGCTGGGGGACGATCGTCACCCGTGTTATCCTGCCCAACGTGCTGATCGCGGTGCTGTCGGGTGCGTTCCTGACCTTCGCGATCGTTATTGGCGAGTTCACCATGGCAAGCCTGCTCAATCGGCCGGCCTTCGGTCCCTACCTACAGAACATCGGCGCCAACCGCGCCTATGAGCCGGCAGCGCTTGCCATCATCGCCTTCGCCATCACCTGGGGCTGCATGTCGCTGATCCAGATCCTGTCCCGCTTCGCGCCCAAATCGGCGAACCGCCCGAACTGATCGAAAGAAAAAGCCATGGCCGAGCCATTCCTCTCCATCCAGCATGTGCGAAAATCCTTCGGTGCCACCACGGTGGTGGAGGATTTCAATCTCGACGTCGAGCGCGGCGAATTTGTTTCGTTCCTTGGGCCATCCGGTTGCGGCAAGACGACGGTGCTGCGCATGGTCGCCGGCTTCGAGGAGCCGACCGCGGGCAAAATCGTCGTCGGCGGCAAGGACATAACCCGGCTGAAGCCGAACCAGCGCAATGTCGGCATGGTGTTCCAGGCCTATGCGTTGTTCCCGAACCTGACAGTGGCGCAGAACATCGGCTTCGGCCTGAAGGTCGCCGGCATGCCCAAAGCGGACATCGACGCCCGTGTCGCGGAGATGCTTGACATCATCAAGCTGCCGCAGATGGCCGACCGCTACCCCTATCAGCTCTCCGGCGGCCAGCAGCAGCGCATCGCGCTGGCGCGCGCCATCGCGCCGAAGCCGAAGCTGCTTCTGCTCGACGAGCCGCTGTCGGCGCTCGACGCCAAGGTGCGCGTGTCGTTGCGTGAGGAAATCCGTTCGATCCAGAAGAAGCTCGACATCACCACCATCTTCGTCACGCACGACCAGGAAGAGGCGCTGTCGATCTCCGACCGCATCGCCGTCATGTATGGCGGCAAGGCCGAGCAGGTCGGCACGCCGTTCGAGATCTACAACCGGCCGGCGACCAAGTTCGTCGCCAATTTTGTCGGCACGCTCAACGTGCTCGAAGGCAAGGTCACCGATGCCGCGGCCGGCACGGTTCAGGTCAACACGCAGGAAGTCTCGCTCAAGGGCAAGCTCAACGGGTCCAAGTCCGGCGACACGCTGTCGCTGGCCCTGCGGCCGGAAGCGATTTCGCTCGGCCGCCAGCCCGGCCGCGATTCCAGCCTGTCCGGTGAGATTTCCGAAGTGCATTTCCTCGGCTCGGTGATCCGTGTCCGCGTCGGCATCGGCGGCAACACGGTGTCGCTCGACACGTTCAACAGCCCGGCGACGCCGCCGCCGGCTGTCGGCGAAAAGGCCGAGATTTCGTTCTCGTCGGGCGACATGCTGGTGCTGCACTGATCTCGCTGGCAGCGAGTTCAGGACTAGGATTTCAACGGTAGCGTCGTCAGGAACTGGCGATGCCGTTCCAGCCAGCCTGGGTTTTCGGTTGCTACGATCGCGACGCACAATTGGACGCATTCATTGCATATGAAGGCTTCGGGACCCGCAACCAACTGCAGCACGTCAGCCTGAGGTTTCCCACAGAACGAGCAGTTCAGTTTCGGTGCCCTAAGTTTCGATGCCATGGCGCGCGCCCCTTGAAACCTCGATAGAAGTAGGCAAGTCCGCGGTAGGCATCAAGGCTCTCAAGCCGGTGCGATAAAGGCCTGTGAAATCTCCTGGAAGACCGCCAGGGCTTCCATTCGCTCCGCGTGAACGTTTAGCCCCGGATGCGCCTCGCCATGAAACGCGGTACGGCGGCAACCGCGATGTCGGCATGACCAATGCGCTCGCCGAACCAATAGGGTGTCGACCGGCCGGCTCGCTTGGTCTCCAGCACGGCGAGCACGGTCTTGATCTTCGTGCGGCAGCGGCGGCCCAGACGTCGGAGACCTTCTCGTGCAGCCGCTTCTCGCAAAACAGGCTGACCGTCTTGTCGCCGAGCCCGGTGGCCAAAGCCGACGCTTTCACCGCCTGATGGCGGGTCGGTTCGCTCACCGGAAACATCCTGCGATCGGCCGGAACAAGACCGTCCAGATAGTCGAGCATCAAATGGCCTTCGATCAGCACCTCGCCATTGTCCAGAACCAGCGTCGGCACCCGCGTCAGCGGATTGTGGGGTCGAATCTCATCGGCCTCGCCGAAAGCCGACCACGGACGGGGCTCGAAAGATATACCGTACACGGTCAGCGCGATGCCGACGCGGCGCATGAAGGGCGAGTCATATTGGCCAATGAGGATGATGCCGGTGTTGCACGGCAGGGGACAGTTGGTCGCGTACGGCCAGAGGGCTTGAGTTTGATGGCCAATCCACCGCATCCTGCATGCATATCCGCGCTTCGCTGAAGTAATCGCCCATGGCCCTTTTTGAACTCACCCTCGTCCTGCTTTTGACGGCTGTCGCGCTGACCGCGCTGTCGCGGCGGCTGGAAGTTCCCTATCCGTCCCTGCTGGCCTTGGCCGGGGTCGGCATCGCCTTCGTGCCTGGCGCGCCGATGATCGAGATCGATCCGGAACTGGCGCTTGCCCTGTTCATCGCGCCTGTGCTTCTTGATGCCGCCTATGACACCTCTCTGCGTGATTTGAAGCGCTACCGGCTATCGCTGCTGCTTTTGGCGCTTGGCGCCGTCGTCTTCACCACTGTGGTGGTTGCCTTGGTCGGCTGGAAGATGGCCGGCCTGCCGATCGCCGCGGCAATCGCTCTCGGCGCCATCGTCGCGCCGCCGGACGCGGTGGCGGCATCCGCCGTTCTCGGGCAATTCAAGGTGCCGCATCGCATCACCGCCATCCTGCAGGGCGAAAGCCTGCTCAATGACGCCACCGCGCTCTTGATCTACCGGCTGGCGGTTTCGGCGGCGCTCGGCTCGATCATGCTGAGCAACGCCATTCCGGTGATCCTGCTGTCGACGATCGGCAGCCTGATCGCCGGTTATCTGCTTGGCCGCCTTTCGCTGCTGACGCTCACGCGCATCGAGGATGCCGCGAGCAGCACCGTCGTGCAGTTCGCCGGCACATTCGGCGTGTGGATCCTGGCCGACAAGCTCGGTCTTTCCGCCATCATCACCATCGTCGTCTACGCCATCACGATTGCGCGCAGGGGGCCGCGCCGCGTGTCGGCGAGACGCCGCGTCAGCACCTACTCGGTCTGGGAGTCGGCGGTGTTCGTCCTCAACGTGCTGGCCTTCGTGCTGATGGGCCTGCAGGCACGGTCGATCGTCGGCCGGCTCTCCGGCGAAGGGCAAGGCGAGGCCTTTCTGTTTGCCGCGACGGTGCTGGTCGTCGTCATCGTGGCACGCCTTGTCTGGGTGGCGAGTTATGTCGCGATCATCCGATGGTTTGCCCGCTTCGGCGGCGAAGACGAAAAGCGGGATTTGCCGACATTTGGCGGCGCCGTGCTCGTCGGCTGGTGCGGTATGCGCGGGCTGGTGACGCTGGTGGTGGCCATTGCCCTGCCGGCCGGCTTTCCCGGACGCGATCCGATCGTGCTTGCCGCCTTCGCTGTGGTTCTGGGCACGCTGGTACTGCAGGGGATGACGCTGAAGCCTCTGCTGCGGATACTCAATTTCGATCCCGACAGAACGGTCGACAGTGAGGTGGCGCAGGCGCGCGTCGCCGTCATGCAGGCGGCCCTCGACGTGCTGAGCCGCAAGACCTCGGCCGCGGCGGCCGTCGTGCGCGAGCAGTACGAGGCTCAGCGCGTCGTCGCGGAAAACCCGGACGACGCCCAGGCGGCAACCGAATACGACCGGTTGCGCCTCTACGCCATCAACCGCCAGCGCGATACGCTGGAGGAATTGCGTCGCAACGGCACGATCGGCGACGAAGCCTACCACCGGCTGGAGGAAGAGATCGACTGGGCGGAACTGGCGGCGTCGCCCGCCGGACGGTTCCAGCCGCTGACGACCTATTAGGGTGGTTCATCGACGGAGCTGAACCGCCTGCGTTCGTTGGATGTCTCGCAGTGTTTTCCGGCGCGCGGAGGATACCGAAGCGGCCCGGAATCGGTGCATGATCGCGCGGCGGGGCTAGGGGGACGCTTCTGGCACAAGCCGCTTGCATTCTCCTGCACATTGCAAGCAATCCACTGAGCCGCTACTGCCATCACCGAAGGTGAGCCGGGTAAGCAATGAAGCTGGTCAGCTACAACATCCAGTACGGGTTCGGCAGCGACGGCCGCTACGATCTTTCGCGCGCGGCGCGCATCGTCGACGGCGCTGACATCATCGCCTTGCAGGAGGTCGAGCGGCACTGGCAGCGCAGCCATTTCGACGACCAGCCCGAGCTGCTGTCGCGCCTGCTGCCTGGGTATCACTGGGTCTACGGCCCGGCCTTCGACATGGACGCCAGCGAGCGCCAGGGAGGTCGTCTGGTCAATCGGCGCCGGCAGTTCGGCACCATGGTTCTGTCGAAGCTGCCGATCGTCTGGTCGCGCCTGCATGCGCTGCCGATGCGCCGCACGCTCAGGCCCCTCAACACACGCAACGCGGCGCTCGAATGCATGATCCGCTCGCCGGCCGGCCCGGTGCGGGTGTTTTCGCTGCATCTTGCGCATATCGCGGCCGAGGAGCGGTTGGAGCAGATCGACTATCTGCTCGCCGAACACCGCCGGGCGCCATCCGAGGGCGGGCCGTGGAGCGGCGCCGATGACGAGCCTTCGCGCGACTGGACCAGCGGCGAGACCGAGCCGGAAAATCCGCTGGCGGCGATCTGGATGGGCGATTTCAACATGGAGCCGGGCAGTGCCGAATACCGCCGCATCGTCGGCAGCACGCCCTATCATCGGGGTGCTGCCTATCTCGACGGCTTTGTCGATGCCGCCGCCGTTGCGATTGAACCGGCGGGTGATTTCCACACGCATGAGAAGATCATCGACGGCAGGCTGGCAAAGCGCCGGCTCGACCACTGTTTCGTCGGCGGTATGTTCGCGGGGCGGGTGCGGTCGGTCGCATCCGACATGGGTGAAGTGGCGTCCGACCACTTCCCGGTCCGGGTCGACATCGATCTCGAGACGCCGCTCGGCTCGGGAGGTCGATAGGCCGAAATGACGCTTTTCGTCTTCTTCGCGGTGCTTGCCGCGGCCGCCATGCACGCGATCTGGAACGCACTGGTCAAGGTGCATCTCGACCGCTTCCTGTCGATCACGCTGATGACATTGGGCATGGGGTTTGCCGCGCTGTTCGTGCTGCCTTTCGTCGAGTTCCCGAAGGCCGAGGTCTGGCCATTCATTCTCGCTTCGGTGGTCTTCCACATGGGCTACAGGACCTTCCTGATCGGCGCCTACAAGGCCGGCGATTTCGCCCAGACCTATCCGCTGGCGCGCGGCACGGCACCGCTGCTCGCAGCACTTGGTGGCATCGTGGTGGTGCAGGAAGTGCCGGCGCCGTTTGCCATTCTCGGCATCCTGCTTTTGTCGGCCGGCACGCTGGTGATGTCGTTTCGCGGCGGCGCGCATCTGGAGAAGCTCAACCTGCGCGCCGTCGGCTTTGCGCTCGGCACGTCGATCTTCATTGCCAGCTACACGCTGTCGGACGGCAGCGGCGCGCGGCTGGCGGCGACGGCGCAAAGCTACGCGGCGTGGCTGTTCGTCTGCGACGCGACATGGGCGCTGGTGCTGTGCCTCATCTTCCGTGGGCCGCGGTCACTGCCTGTGCTGGCGCGCGACTGGAAGGCCGGGCTGTTCACCGGCGTGCTCAGCGGCGCGGCCTACTGGATCGTGATGTGGGCGATGACCAAGGCGCCGATCGCCTCGGTGGCGTCGCTGCGCGAGACCTCCATCCTGTTCGCCATGCTGATCTCGGTCTATGCGCTGGGCGAGAAGATGACGGGCTGGCGCGGCGCTGCCGCGCTTAGCATTGTTGCCGGGGTCATCGCGCTCCGGATGGGTTAGCTGCGCTCCAGAACCGTCATCACCTGGCCGCGCCGCTCCGGGCTGAAGCGGATGACGACGATGATGCAGACGGCGACCACGCCGGCGAAAAGCGCCAGCGCGTAGCCGTAACTGCCTCCGGCAGCCTCCGCTATTCCAGCCTGATACGGACCGCCATAGGACGCCGCGAGATTGCCGGCCTGATAGATGAAGCCGGGCAAGGTCGCGCGCACTGCGCCCGGCGACAGCTCGTTGAGGTGCACCGGGATGACGCCCCAGGCGCCCTGGACGGCGACCTGCATGACGAAAGCACCGATGGCCAGCATGAAAGGCGTGGTCGAGTAGGCCCAGAGCGGGATCGACGGCAGGGCGATCAGGCAGGCGAGCGTGATGGCGTTGACGCGGCCGATCCTCTCGGACAGCGCGCCGAATGTCAGGCCACCGACGATGGCGCCGAGATTGGCGACGATGGTGATCCAGCTCACCGTATGCGGATCAAAGCCATGCTGCTTCTTCAGGAAGGTCGGGTAGAGATCCTGCGTGCCATGGCTGAAGAAGTTGAAGAACATCATCAGCACGACGGCATAGAGCGCGACGCCCCAGTGCTTCTGCAGCGTTTCCAGCAGCCCCGGTCTGACGGATTTCCGTGCCTCGACGAAGGCCGGCGATTCCGGCACATGCGAGCGGATGAAGAGCACGACCAGTGCCGGCACGAAGGAGAGCAGGAACATGGCGCGCCAGCCGATCGTGTAGCCGCCGATCGTCTGCTGGTAGAGCAGGCCATAGACCACTGCCGCCAGGAGGTAGCCGGCCGGATAACCGCATTGCAGGATGCCCGAGACGAAGCCGCGCGCGCTTGGCGGGATGGATTCCATGGCGAGCGAACTGCCGAGCCCCCATTCGCCGCCCATGGCGATGCCGAACAGCGCGCGCAGGGCGAGGAAAATGCCGAGATTGGGCGAGAAGGCGGCGAGCGCGCCGATCACCGAATAGCTGACGATGTTGAGCATGAGGATGGGCTTGCGCCCATATTTGTCGGCGAGCATGCCAAAGAAAAACGCGCCGATGAAGCGCGTCGCCAAGGTCAGGAACAGTGCCTTCGAAACCGCCGGGACATCGGTGTGGAATTCACTCGCAATATCGGTGAGCAGGAATGTCAGAAGGAAAAAATCAAAAGCGTCGAGCGTCCAGCCCAGGAATGAGGCCAGAACGGTTTTCTTCTGTCCGGCAGTGAGATTCAAGGCGTCCTCCTTTGGTGCCCCCAAAGGAACGATATGTCGCCCTGCTCGCAAAAGAGAACGGCGATCAGCCGGCTTTTGAAGAGCCGGCGGTCACTTTTTCGTAAGGTCGAGGTCGAAGACCATCAATCCGTCCGTGCCGCCTTCGAGTGCGGCGACCAGCCGGGCGCCGGCGCGTTGATGGGCTTCATGGACGAGATAGGCGTCGCGGGCGGCGGCATCGCGGAAATCGATGGTGAAGCCATGGCTGAAGCCGCGCGCGAAAGGCTCGGGGCTGACATTGGCGCTGAAGTGGACGCTATCCATGCCGTCGATCACCTGCCGCAGCGCCTTGAGGTCGGTATGGATCGCCGCGCGCTCGCTTTCGGGGACGTCGCCGCGAAACCGGACGAAGACACAGTGCCTGATCATTTTTTGTCCCTTCAAGCAGCCCGGTTGCCGGAAAACACAGCCGGCGCCAGCGGTTCGCGGCCGAGGATCAGGTCGGCGCCCTTTTCGCCGACCATGATGGTCGGTGCATTGGTGTTGGAGGAGGGCACGCGCGGCATCACCGAGGCGTCGCAGACGCGCAATCCCTCGATGCCGCGCAGCCGCAAATCCGGCGTCACGACGGCCATCTCGTCGTGGCCCATTCGGCAGGTGCCGACAGGATGGTGATCGGTCTTTGCGCTGCGGCAGGCGTAGTCGAACAACTCGTCGTCGCTCGCCAGCGACGGACCGGGCAGCACCTCGCGCAGCACGTAAGGGGCAAGCGCCTTCTGCCGCATGATTTCGCGCGCCAGCCGCAGGCCCTTGATCGACATGGCGCGGTCATAGGGATCGGACCAGTAGTTGGGATCGATCAGTGGGTGGTCGGCCGGGTCGGCGCTCTTCAGCCGCACCGTGCCGCGCGAGCGCGGCCGCAGGAAGGCCGAGTTCAAGGTGACGCCGGGATTGTTCAGCTTCTCGACGCCGGCCTCGATGCCGGATCCCAGGCCGAGATGGAACTGGATGTCGGGCGAGGCGGCGGTCGGGTCGGCGTACCAGAAGCCGCCGGTCTCGAACAGGCTGGAGGCCACCGGCCCTTTCTTCAGCAACAGATATTGCAGGCCGGCCCAGGCCGTGCGGTGCAGCTTGGCGTAATTGTCGTAGGTGTGGTCGCCGGTGCATTCGGCGATGACGAACAGGTCGAGATGATCCTGCATGTTGGAGCCGACGCCGGGCAGGTCGTGCACTGGCGTCACACCGACCGATTTCAGGTGGTCGGCCGGACCGATCCCCGATTGCATCAACAGCTTCGGCGAGCCGATGGCGCCGGACGAGACGATCACCTCGCGCCCGGCGCGCAGGATTTTTTTCTCGCCACCCGGCCGGTCGACGATTTCGACGCCGATGGCGCGACCCTTCTCGACGACGATGCGGGTCACCAGCACATCGGTTCGGACCGTCAGGTTCTTGCGCGCGCGGATCGGCTTGAGATAGGCGACCGAAGCCGAGGAGCGCCGGGCGTCCTTCTGGGTCAGCTGGTAATAGCCGACGCCTTCCTGGTTGGCGCCGTTGAAGTCCGGGTTGAAGGGAATGCCCATCTCCTGGCCGGCGCGGAAATAGGCCTCGCAGATCGGCAGCGGCGAAATCGGGTTGGATACGCCGAGCGGCCCCTGGTCGCCATGAAAATCGTTGGCGAAACGCTGGTTGTTCTCGGCGCGCTTGAAGTAAGGCAGCACGTCGCGGTAGCCCCAGCCGGCGAGGCCCTCTTCCTTCTCCCAGGCGTCGTAGTCGCGCGCATTGCCGCGCGTGTAGATCTGGGCGTTGATGGAAGAGCCGCCGCCGACCACCTTGGCCTGCGTGTACCAGAAGACGCGGTCCTTCATGTTCTTCTGCGGCACGGTCGACCAACCCCAGGACGCGATGCCCTTGGTCATCTTGGCGAAGCCCGCCGGCATATGGATGTAGGGATGCCAGTCCTTGCCCCCGGCCTCGAGCAGCAGCACGGAATTCGAGGGATCCTCGCTCAGCCGGTTGGCCAGAACACAGCCGGCCGGGCCGGCGCCCACGATGATATAGTCGGTCATGTCGTTTCCACCTACAGCCTCGGCACGGAAAGGGCGCCGTCGACATTGATGATCGAGCCGGTCGAAAAACAGAGCCTGCCGGCGGCAAGCGTCGCCACCACCGCGCCGATGTCCGACGCTTCGCCCCAGCGTCTGGCCGGCACCAGCCCGCTGTCGATCAAGGCATCGTATCTGGCGGTCACGCCTGCCGTCATGTCGGTGCGGATGATGCCCGGCCGGACCTCGAACACGCCGATGTTTTCAGGCGCGAGCCGAAGCGCCAGGTTCTTCACCCACATGGAGAGCCCGGCCTTCGAGATGCAGTATTCGGAGCGCTCCGGCGAGGCCATCTCGGCACTGACCGAGGTGACGGTGATGATCGATTTCGTGCGGTCGGACGGTGTGGCCAGCATCGCCTTGGCGACGGCCTGGCTGAGGAAGACCGTGCCGCGCAGGTTGATATCAAGCGTGCGGTCGAAATTCTCCGGCTTCAGCTCCAGAAGATCACCGCGCACGGCGGCACCGACGCCGGCATTGTTGACCAGGCAGTCGATGCGGCCGAAGGCCTGCAGAGCAGCATCGACGAGTGCGGCGTGGCTGTCGAGATTGGCGATGTCGCAGCTGATATAGGCGAGTTTCGCGCCGCGCGCCGAGATGTCTGCGGCGAGCCCGTCAGGCGCCTGTTCGGCAAGGTCGGCGACCAGAATGTCAAAGCCGCCATCGGCCAGCGCCTCCGCGCAAGCCAGCCCGATCCCGCGCACGCCGCCGGTAATGATGGCCGCGGGGCGGGTCATGCGGCAAGCTCCACCTTGCGGATATGGTCAGCCACCCGCAACGCCTGAGCGGCGATCGACAGCGCCGGGTTGACCGCAGCCGAGTTCGGCAAAAAACTGGCATCGACAACGAACAGGTTCTGGTGGTCGAACGACCGACAGAAGGGGTCGAGCGGGGAGGTTGCCGGATCGTCGCCCATTTTCACCGTGCCGCATTGGTGCGATGGCGTGCGCTTGTCGAAGGGGCGTGACAGCACGATGGGGTAGCCGCAGGCGCGGAAGTTTTCGCGCATCACCTTGGTCAGTCCGTCGAGCGACTGCATATTGGAGCGCCGCCACTGCATGACGATGTCCTTGCCGTCGACCATGATGCGGCTTTCGGGATCGGGCAGGTCCTCGCACATCAGGTACCAGTCGACGGCGTGGCCGGCCATGTAATCCAAAGCGAATTTCGGCATCGACTTCACATTGGCCTTCAGCATGTTGCCGTCGATCTTGCCGAGCAGCTGGACATTGCCGAGCGGCTTGCCGCCCTTGCCGTCCGAGAGATAATAGTCGTTCAGCATCAGCGTCTTCTGGTAGACGGCATCGTTCCTGCGGCGCGGATCGATGGCCAGCATGGCGCTGGAATTGTGGTTCATGAAATTGCGGCCGACCTGGTCGGAGCGGTTGGCGAGGCCTTTGCCTCCCCCCTTTCCATTGGCGGATGAGGGCGAGCGCAGCAGGATTACGGCGGAATTGACCGCGCCGGCGGACAGGATGACCAGCTTCGGCGACACTTTCTTAGCCTCGCCGTTTTGGCGATAGTGGATCGCCACGATGCTTTTGCCATCTGGCGCCGCCTCGAGATACTCGACATGGCAGCCGGTCTCGAGCCGGAAGTTGCTATCCCCAAGCGCCGCCGCCAGCGGCGCTGTCTGGGCGTCCATCTTGCCCTGGCCGGTGTTGGGGAAAGCGTCCCAGCCGGTTCGGCCTTCCCTGAGCCAGGTGTCGATATCGACGCCGAGCGGCAGTGAGGCCGGATGCAGGCCAAGGCCTTTCAGCTCGGCACGCGCGCGGGCGATCGGTGCCTCGTCGGGTACCGGCTTGAAGGCATAGGGGATCGAGTGGAACGGCTCGGTCGGATCCTCGCCCAGCGTGCCGCGCACGCGAAACAGTTGCTCCGCGCTGGAATACCAGGGCTCAAACTCTTCGTAGGAAAACGGCCAGGCTGGCGAGACGCCGCCAAAATGCTCCATGGCCGAAAAATCTTCCTTGCGGTAGCGGATCAGCACCGCGCCGTAGAATTTCGAATTGCCGCCGACATAATAGTAATTACCGGGATTGAAGGCGGCCCCACCGGCCTCGCGCCACATCTCCTTCGGCCGGTAGTGGCCGTCGACGAAGATCGAACGGGTGTCGCGGGCATGCGGGGTCGCCGGCAAGGGTTCGCCGCGCTCCAGCATCAGGATCGAGGCGCCGCTGCCGGCCAGGCCGGAGGCGATCGTGGCGCCGCCTATGCCGGAGCCGATGATGACGATGTCCGGATTTGCCATGGCCGTCAGCGGATGCGGTTCTCGGTCGCCGGATCGAAGAACACCGCTTTGGTCAGGTTGAAGGCAAGCGGCGTGATGGTGCCAGGCTGGATGTTGGCGTCGGCGCGCAGCCGCGCCACCACGCCTTTGCCGCCGAGATTGGTGACGGCGAAGGTGTCGGAACCTGCCGGCTCGACGACCTCGATATGCAGGTCGGCAGTGGCGATGTTCGAGGCGTTGCGTTCGGCGCCCTCCGGATCGGTCAGCGCTTCCGGCCGCACGCCGAAGATGATCGGCTTGCCCTGGAATGCCGAGAGACCCGCCGGCGCATTGGCCATCGGCAGCGTGATCGGCTCGCGCGCCTCGCGCTGCAGCACGACGGACAGCGCATTGCCCGAGGTGGCGATGGTCGCCGGGATCAGGTTCATGGCCGGCGAGCCCATGAAGTCGGCGACGAAGAGGTTGGTGGGGTTGTTGTAGATCTCGGCCGGCGTACCGAACTGCTGCACCTCGCCGTCGCGCATGACGGCGATCTTGGTCGCCAGCGTCATCGCCTCGATCTGGTCGTGGGTGACGTAGACGATGGTGGTGCCGGTCGTGGCGTGCAGGCGCTTGATCTCGATGCGCATGTCGACGCGCAGCTTGGCGTCGAGGTTGGACAAAGGTTCGTCGAACAGGAAGAGTTTGGGGTCGCGCACCAGTGCACGGCCCATGGCGACGCGCTGGCGCTGGCCGCCCGAAAGCTGGCTCGGCTTGCGCTGCAGGAGGTGGCCGATCTGCAGGACCTTGGCCACCTTGTCGATCGCCTTCTGGCGCTCATCGGCCGGCACGCCGCGCATCTCCATGCCGAAGGAGATGTTCCCGGCGACCGTCATGTTCGGATAGAGCGCGTAGCTCTGGAACACCATGGCGATGTCGCGCTTGGAAGGATGCAGATCGTTGATGGCGCGGCCGTCGACGCGGATCTCGCCCTCGGTGATCTGCTCCAGGCCGGCGATGGTGTTGAGCAAGGTGGACTTGCCGCAGCCGGACGGACCGACCAGCACCAGGAAGCCGCCCTTTTCGAGCTCGACATCGATGCCCTTCAGGATCTCAACATTCCCGAAGCGCTTCTTCAGCCCGTCAATTTCCAGAAAAGCCATGGTCGTTCCTTCTGAATTGGTCAGCCCTTGACCGCGCCAGCCATCAACCCGCGCACGAAATAGCGGCCGGCGACGACATAGACGATCAGGGTGGGCAGCGCGGCGATCATCGCGGCAGCCATGTTGACGTTGTATTCGACGACGCCGGTCGAGGTGTTGACGACGTTGTTGAGCGCCACCGTCATCGGCATCGCATCGCCGGTGCCGGCATAGGCGGAGGCGAACAGGAAGTCGTTCCAGATGTTGGTGAACTGGTAGATCACGGTGACGACGAAGATCGGCATCGAGTTCGGCAGCATGATGCGGCGGAAGATCTGGAAGAAGGAGGCGCCGTCGACCTGTGCAGCCTTGATCAATTCGGTCGGGAAGGCCTCGTAATAATTGCGGAAGAACAGCGTGGTGAAGCCGATGCCGTAGACGACGTGGACGAAGACGAGATTGACCGTCGAATTGCCGAGGCCGAAGCTGGTTCCGATGGAGTTCTGCAAGGTCACGCCGAAGCGGCCGACGCTGCCAAGGATCGTCGCCATCGGCAGCAGCACCGACTGGAACGGAATGAAGCAGGCGAACAGCATCAGTCCGAAAACCAGTGTCGCACCGCGAAAGCGCCATTTGGTCAGCACGTAGCCGTTGAGGGCTCCGAGCATGGTCGAGATCAGCACGGCCGGAACCACCATCTTGATGGAGTTCCAGAAATAGCCCTTGATGCCGGCGCAGGTGAGACCGACGCAGGTCTCGCCCCAGGCCTTCAGCCACGGGTCGAAGGTCGGCGCCTTTGGCAGCGCCAACATGTTGCCGTTCTGGATCTCGTCCATGGTCTTGAACGAGGTAACCAGCATGACGAAGAGCGGCATCAGGTAGAACAGTGCGAACAGCGCCAGAAGCCCGTAGATGACGACACGGTTGACGAGCCTGGTGTTGATGCCGCCGGAGGCCTGGCGGGCAGGGGTGGCGACGGCGCTCATCGCGGCTTCTCCCTGAGTTCCGAATAGAGATAGGGCACGATGATGGCGACGATGGTCATCAGCATGATCACCGCACTGGCCGAACCGACGGCCATCTCGTTGCGCTTGAAAGTGTACTCATACATGAAGTTGGACGGCAGCCAGGCCGAGCCGCCTGGGCCGCCGGAGGTCAGCGCGACCACAAGATCGTACGACTTGATGGCGAGGTGGGCGAGCACGATGAAGGCCGACAGGAAGATTGGCCGCAGCAGCGGAATGACGATGCGGCGGTAGAGCTGGAAGGTTGTGGCGCCGTCGATCTGCGCCGCCTTCATGATCTCGCCGTCAATGCCGCGCAGGCCGGCCAGGAACATCGCCATGATGAAGCCGGAGGCCTGCCAGACGCCGGCTATGACCACGGTGTAGATGACGAAATCCTTGTTCTTGATCCAGTCGAAATGGAAGCTCGTCCAACCCCACTGGTGCAGCGTCTGCTCGAGGCCGAGGCCGGGATCGAGGAACCATTTCCAGGCGACGCCGGTGACGATGAAGGACAGCGCCATGGGATAGAGGTAGATCGGCCGCAGCACGCCTTCGCCGCGGATCTTCTGGTCGAGCAGGATGGCCAGGAACAGGCCGAGCGCCAGGCAGATCAGGATGTAGAGAAAGCCGAAAATGCCCATGTTGGTGATCGACGTGTACCAGCTCGATGGCGGGTCGGTGTCGAAGGTCCAGCCCCACAGCCGCTGATAGGCGCGCGAGCCGGTGATGACATAGGACGGGAAGGTTTTGGAATTGGTGAAGGACAGATAGATCGTCCACAGGATGAAGCCGTAGACGAAGACGATGGTGATGGCGAAGCTCGGCGCCAGCACGATCTTCGGCAAGGCGTCCTGCAGGCGCGAGCGCACAGAGGTGCGCGACCGCTCCGGCGTCAGCTTGATCTGGCTTGTTGCTAGCGTGCTCATAAGTTCCTCCCGTTTCGGGTCGTCCGTGCTCTGCCGTCAGGCGGCAAGGCGGCCCCGTGCATACGGGTTTCGGCCGGCATGGTGTCGAGCCGGCCAATCCTGGGATAAAACCTCCCCCGCCGAAGCGGGGAAGGTCATTTCGAGCGTTGCGCTTACTTGGCGTCGTCGATCGCCTTGACCAGTTCGGTCACGGCCTCGTCCGAAGTCTTGATCTGACCATGGACGAACTTCGAGACGACGTCCTTGTAGGCATTGGCGACAGCCGGCGGAGCGCCATAGCCCTGGGCCAGCGAGCCGAACAGCGTGCCGCCTTCATTGGCCTTCTTCAGGTCGGCGATGCCCTTCTTGCCGCAAGCGTCGAAATCGGTGTCCGGAACGTCGGTACGGGCCGGAACCGAACCCTTGACGACGTTGAAGGCCGACTGGAAGCTCTTCGACAGGGTGGCGGTGGCCAGTGCGACCTGGGCTGCCTTGCGGTCGTCCGGAACGTTGAACATGCCGAACATGTCGGAGTTGTAGATCACGGAGCCGTCGGTGCCCGGGAAGCGATAGCACAGGAAGTCCGTGCCCGGGGTCTTCTTGGCGGCGTGGAATTCACCCTTGGCCCAGTCGCCCATGACCTGCACCAGGGCATCGCCCTTGATGACCATGGCGGTGGCAAGGTTCCAGTCGCGGCCCGAGAAGTTCGGATCGACATAGGTGACGAGCTTGGCGAGGTTGTCGAACGACTTCTTCATCGTGTCGGACTTCAGCGAAGCGTCGTCGAGGTCGTTAAAGGCCTTCTTGTAGAACTCAGGTCCGCCGGTCGATAGCACGACCGAGTCGAACATGGTGGCTTCCTGCCAGTTCTGGCCGCCGAGAGCGAGCGGGATCACGCCCGCGGCCTTGGCCTTGTCGAGCAGGGCAACGAAGTCGTCGAAGGTCTTCGGCTCGGTGCCGCCGATCTTGTCCATCACCGCCTTGTTGATCCACAGCCAGTTGACCGAGTGGACGTTGACCGGAGCCGCGACCCACTTGCCTTCATAGACCGAGAACTTCTGCAGGGCCGCCGGAACCGACTTGTCCCAGCCTTCCTTCTTCGCCGTCTCGGTCAAGTCGCCCATCACGCCGGCAGCCGCATAGTCGAGCACGGTGTAGCCGAGCATCTGCGAGGCGGTTGGATAGTTGCCGGCCGCGACCATCGCCTTCAGCGCGGTCATGGCAGCGTCGCCGCCGCCGCCGGCGACAGGAACGTCCTTCCAGGCATAGCCTTCCTTGGCCAGGTCGCCCTTCAGCACGTTGAGGGCAGCCGCTTCGCCGCCCGACGTCCACCAATGCAGCATCTGCACTTCCTTGACGTCCGCGGCGTGCGCCGAGAAGGCAAAGCTCGTCGCAAGAGCCGTTCCGATAAGCAGTTTGCGCAACATGTACTTCCTCCCTTGTTGCATTACACGACCGGTGGAAGCCCACCGGGTTCTTCCCAACTCAGCCGACCCACCATCCGGTGCGTTGGCCGCGATGAAACTGGATTGTCTTTTCCTCGGTATAGTCCTCGACCGCGCGTTTGCCGAGTTCGCGTCCGAGACCGGACTGCTTGTAGCCTCCGAAAGGCAACTCGGGATAACCTTCCATGAATGTGTTCACCCAAACCGTCCCCGAACGCACTCCACGCGCCACCGACATGCAAGTGTCGATGTTGGCGCTCCACACGCCTGCAGACAGACCATAGGGCGTGTTGTTGGCGATGTGCAACGCCTTTTCAATCGATTCAAAAGTGAACACGGAGAGCACCGGTCCGAACACTTCCTCACGCGCAATGGCCATGTCCTCGGTGACGCCACGCACGATGGTCGGGTCGAGATACTGGCCCGCATTCGAGGCCAGTTGCTTGCCGCCGCTATAGACGTTGCTGCCTTCGCTCGCAGCTGCCGTGACGTAATCCGTCACCTTGGCCAGATGGTCCGATGAGATCATCGCGCCGACCTTGGTTTGCTCATCGAGCGGGTCGCCGACTTTCACCTTGGCGGTGAGCGCCTTGACGGCACTGAGAAAGTCGTCGGCGATCGCCTTGTGCACGATCAGCCGGCTGCCGGCATTGCAGCACTCGCCGGCGTTGAAGAAGCCGCCGAACACCGCAGCATCGGCGGCGGCCTCAAGGTCGGCATCGGGAAAGACGATCTGACCGTTCTTGCCGCCAAGCTCCATCGAGACCTTCTTCAGCGACTGTGCGGCGGAAGCCATGGTCATCTTGCCGACGCGGGTCGAGCCGGTGAACGAGACCATCTCGACCAGGGGGTGGTTGACCATCGGCGCGCCGACATCGGCGCCCAGACCGGCGAGGATGTTGACGACGCCGGCGGGCAGGCCGGCTTCGAGCAGTATGTCGCCCAGCACGAAGGTCGAGGCCGAGGTCATTTCGCTTGGCTTGACCACCGCCGTGCAGCCGGCGGCGAGCGCGAAAGGCAGTTTCTGGCTGACGATCAGGAACGGGAAATTCCATGGCGTGATGATCGAGACGACGCCGATCGGCTCGCGCACGACCACGCCCAGCATGGCGTCGCCGAGATTGGCGTAGCTCTCGCCATGCAGCGTGCGTGCGAGCGAGGCGGCGTAGCGCCAGATGTCGACAGCGCCGCCGATTTCGCCGCGCGCCTGGGCGATCGGCTTGCCGGATTCCAGCGCGTCGAGCCGGGCGATGTCTTCCAGCCGCGTCTCGATCAGATCGGCCGCCCTGAACAGGATCGCGGCGCGTTCGGAGGCCTTCATGCGCGGCCATGGGCCGGCCTCGAATGCCTTGTGCGCGGCCTGCACGGCCGCTTCCACCTCGGCCTCGCCGGCCTGCGCATAGTGCGAGACGGTGAAGCCATGGCCGGGGCTCTTGCGCGCGATCGTGCGGCCGTCGCGGGCATCGACCTGCTTGCCGTTGATCAGCAGCCGGTAGGTTTTCGGCGCGGCCGAGGCCTCGGCGGGCATGGCGATGTTGAGAGGGGCGTTCATCAGGACTGTTTTCTCTAGCTTCTCGAAAATGCCGGTTTCTGCTTGGCCTTGAAGGCGTCGACGCCCGCCTTGATGTCGCCGGTGAGCGCGATGAAGCCGCTGGCCAGCGCTTCGGTAGCGGCCGCACTTTCCTCGCCCTCGGCCACCGCGATCATCAGCTTGGCCGCTTCCGTCGCCAGCGGGCCGCGTTCGGCGATCTTTTCCCCCCAGGCCTTGGCTTCGTCGAACGCCTTGCCGGTTTCGGTCACCCGGTCCACCACGCCAAGGGCCCGCGCTTCGGGAGCGAGAAGTATGTCACCACCCAACGCCATGCGCCGCACCGTCTGTGCGCCGAAGCGGCGCACGGCGCGCTGCGTGCCGGACCAGCCGGGCACGACGCCGATCGAGGTTTCGGGGAAGCCCAATTTCACATGCGCCTCCGCGACCCGGAAATCGCAGGCGACCGCCAGTTCCAGCCCGCCGCCCAGCGCATGGCCGGACAGCACGGCGATGGTCGGTTGCCGCAGCCGCGCCAGCCGGTCGAAGACACGGTGGCCGTAACGCACCCATTGCACCTGGAAATCGGCGGCGCTCATCTGCGCCCACGCCTCGACATCGCCGCCGGCGCAAAAGCCCTTGCCTTGACCGCGCAAGAGCACGACGCGCACGCCTTCGGCCAGCTCCGCTTCGTCCAGCGCGGCTTCGAGAGCGCGCAGCATCGGAATATCCAGCGCGTTGAACTTTTCCGGGCGGCGCAGCGTGACGATGCCGATGGCGCCGTCCTTTTCGAAGGTGACGAGAGGCTCAGCCATGCGCGCCTCCGAGCGAGGCGCCGCCGTTGAGCGACAGGCCGATCGGCCGATCCTGGTAGAGTGCCGCCGGCGTCACCTTGAGGTCGTTGGCAACACCGAGCGGCATCTCGGCCTGTGCCAGGACATCGCGCTCGAGGTCGATGCCGGGCGCCAGTTCCGTCACCATCAGCCCGTCGGATGTCAGCTTCATCACGCAGCGCTCTGTGACATAGGTGATGTCCTGGCCTTGGGCGACGGCACGCTTGCCCGAAAAAGAGATGTGCTCGACCTCGTTGACCACCTTCTTGACCTTGCCCTCCTGGTCGATGCGGATGCCGCCATCGGCCAGCGAAAGCTTGGCGCCGGCATTGAAGAAGCCGGAGAAGACGATCTTCTTCGCCCGCGCGGTGATGTCGACAAAACCGCCGGCGCCGGCGGTGACATGCGGCCGCGCCGACAGTTTCGACACGTTGACCGAGCCGTGGCGGTCGATCTGCAGGAAGGAAAGCAGCGAGGCGTCGAAGCCGCCTGCCTGGAAATAGATGAACTGGTGCGGCGAGGGCATGATCGCCTCGGCGTTGGAGGCGCAACCGAACTTGAAGTCGAGCAGCGGCACGCCGCCGACCGCGCCCTGCTCGATCACCCAGGTGACCTTGCCGTGCTGGCCTTCTTCCAGAAGGATGCGCGGCACATTGGCCGAGATGCCGAAGCCGATGTTGACGGCCATGCCGTCGCGCAATTCCATGGCGACGCGCCGCGCGATCACCTTCTGCACGTTCATCTCGGCATTGCGGAAGGTCGACAGCGGCCGGAAGATCTCGCCTGAAATCGCCGGGTCGTAAGGCGTCAGCGTCGTCTGCAACTGGTCGGGCGCGACAACGATATGGTCGACCAGCACGCCGGGCACCCGCACATCATGCGGCTTCAGCGTGCCGTTCTCGACGACACGCTTGACCTGCGCGATGACGATGCCGCCATTGTTGCGGGCGGCGAGCGCCTGTTCAAGGCCGCCGAGATAGGCGCCTTCATGCTCATAGGTGAGGTTGCCGCGCTCGTCCGCCGTGGTGGCGCGGATGATCGAAATGTTGGGCACGATCGAGCGGAAATAGAGCCATTCCTCGCCGTCGAACTGCTGCACCGAGACGATCGGCTCGCTGGCCGCGGCGTTCATGGCACAGCCCTGGTGACGCGGGTCGGCGAAGGTGTCGAGGCCGACCTTGGTCAGCACGCCCGGCCGCTTGGCGGCGGCCTCGCGGTGCATGTCGAACAGGATACCGGACGGCACATTGTAGGCGGCGACCGAATTGTCGCCGATCATCTTCCAGATCTGTGGCGGCTCGGCGGAGGAGGGGCCGGACGGATAGGAACCGCACAGCGTGCGCTTCAACAGGCCGGGTTTGGCCAGATGATCGATGCCCTTGATGCCGTACATGTCGCCGGCGGCGATCGGGTGCAGCGTGGTGATGTCCTTGGGATGACCCTCGGTGTCGAAGCGCTCGCCGATGGCGGCAAGCACCGCATCCGGACAGCCGAGGCCGCTCGACGACGACACGGATACCGTCATGCCGTCCTTGATCAGGCTGGCTGCCTGAGCCGCAGAAACGACCTTGCTCACTTCATGCTCCCGAGTTTCGGGTCGATATTGACGGCCTTGCCGGAGCTTGCCGATTGCAATGCCGCCTCGGCTGCGGTGAGCGACCAGACGCCGTCCTCGCCAGTGGCGGCAGGCTGGCCCTTGCCGAGGATCGCGGCATGGAACTGACGCACCGATCTGACATAGAGATCCTCGCGGTCGAAGCTCAGCTGCTCCTCACCCTTGGCCGTACGCAGCAGCACCGAGCCGTTCGGTTTCTGTGTCATCACATCGCTGGCGATCAGCGAGCCTTCCGAACCATGCACCTCGAAGCCGGTGCCGGCGAATTTGGTGGTGAAGCCTTCATGCGACTGGGCGATGAGGCCTGATTTGAAGCGCCAGATGCACATGGCGCCGTCCTCCAGCCCGCCGTCGGCCATGCCGGCGGCTTGGGTGAAGGCCGAGACCTCGACCGGATCGTCGCCGAGCACGAAGCGCAGCGTGTCGGCATCATGCACGGTGATATCGAGCACCACGCCACCACCGGCTTCCGGCCTGGTGATGCGCCAGCCCTGCAGATTGTCCGGCAGATAGACGGAATGGAAGACGCGCGCGGCGATCGGCTTGCCGATGCGCCCGGCCGCGATGGTGTCACGCATGGCGCGATGCGCGCCGGCGTTGCGCAGATGATGGTTGGTGCCGAGCACGATGCCGGCCGCCCTGGCGGCTGCGACCATTTTGCGCGCGTCGGCGCTGGTCAGCGCCAGCGGCTTCTCGCACAGCACATGCTTGCCCGCCTTGATGGCGGCAAGGGCCTGTTCGAGATGCAATTCGTTGGTGGTCGAGATGTAGACGGCGTCGATGTCGGACTTCAGTAAGGCATCCAAAGCCGACACGGCGAGTGAAATGCCGTTTTCTCGTGCATAGGCCGTGGCACGCTCCGGACTGGAACTCATCACCGCCGCGATCTCGCCACCCACTTGCGCGCGAATGGCGTTGATCATGAATTGCCTGGCAATCGTGCTGGCGCCGATCAGCCCCCATTTGACACTCACGCGGCGCCTCCCGTTCCCGCGGGTCTGTTTCGCGTGCGGCGATCCGGACCGCAGCTTTCCCTGACCACGAGATTGACCGCGCCGATATGGTCTTCGGCCCGCGTGGTGCGCGACTGGATCAGCTTGAGCATGACGTGGGCGGCGCGCTCGCCGAGGCCGGCTGTGTCCACCGCGACGCTGGTCAGCGCCGGCATGTAGTGTTCGGCCTCGACCACGTCGTCGAAGCCGACGACGGCGAAATCCGGTCCCGGCTCAAGCCGACGCTTGCGCAACGCCAGCATCACGCCGAAGGCGACGGCATCGTTGAAGCAGAGGGCCGCGGTCGGCGGCTCAGCCATTGTAAGAGCGGTATCCAGGCAGGCGAGGCCGCCTCTGCGATTGGTTTCGCCCTCGACGACCAGCACGTCGCGGGCGGAGATGCCCAGCGTCTCGCAGGCTTCGCGAAAACCGCCCAGCCGTTCCTGATAGACCACCAGATCCGAGGAGCCGCCGAAGAAGGCGAGCCGGCGATGTCCTTTGGCGATCAGATGGGCCGCGGCAAGATAGGCGCCGCGATGATTGTCGGGCGCGATCACCGGGATGCGGCTTTCGGGCAGACGGCGCATGGCGAAGACCACCGGCACGCCCGCCAATTCCAGCCGGCGGAAAGCGCCTGGCGTGGTGCCGCGCGCCGGCGACACGATGAGACCGGCGACGCCCTGTTCCATCAGCGACTTCAGCACCTCTTCCTGGCGCACCGGATTCTCCGCCGTATTGGCGATGAAGGGCACGATGCCGGCCGACTGGAAGACGCGTTCCATGCCGACCGCCAGCTCGGCGAAGAACGGGTTGGTGAGATCGTTGATGACCATGCCGATGACGTTGGAGTGGGCCTTGCGCAGATTGGCGGCGCCGCGGTTGTAGACATAGCCGACATCTTCGATCGCCTTGCGCACCCTGACCGCGGTTTCAGGCCGGATCAGCCCGCTGCCCTGGAGCACGAGCGATACCGTCGATTTGGACACGCCCGCTTCGCGGGCAATGTCGAATATCGTGGCCTTGGCCCGGCTGGCCATCTCGATGCGTCCTCCCAGTTTCCCAATCGAATTTATTGGAACGTTCTAATCATTGGTTCAATCTTGAGTCAACCGCGATTTTTTTCCAGCCTGAAAAACCGATTGTGCGTACTCAAATGTCCTAGTTAGCAAGGCCTTCTGTGCTGCAATGCAGCATTTGCCGCCAAATCCGCTGCGAATCTTAAAGGTTCTTGATTTATTGGAACGTTCCATTTAGTAGGCGCTGTGAAGGGAGAGGTCGATGGATATTGTCTTGCCTGGTGAAGGTGGCCGCAGCGCCCGTTACGCGCTTGTCGGACAGCCGGTGCACCCGACGGTCGGCGCGCGGTTTTCGCGCACCGCCTATGCCGCAGCGCATGTGGTTGCCGACCCCCTCGAAATGACCGATCCATGGTCGCGGCCGGCGGTCGACTGGGACAGGACGATGGCGTTCCGCCATCATTTGTGGCGGCTCGGCTTCCGCATTGCCGAGGCGATGGATACGTCGCAGCGCGGCATGGGTTTCGACTGGGCCAATGCGAAGGAATTGATCCGCCGCTCGATCGCCGAGGCCCGCTCCGTCGAAGGCGCCGATCTTGCCTCGGGCGCCGGAACCGACCATCTGGCGCCGGCCGCCGCCAGGACGCTCGACGATGTGATCGCGGCCTATGACGAGCAGTTCGCTTTCATCGAAGGACAGGGCGGCAAGGCGATCATGATGGCCAGCCGCGCGTTGGCGGCTGTCGCGAAGGGGCCGGACGATTATGCGCGCGTCTATGACCGCATCTTGAGCCAGGCCTCCGGCAAGGTCATCCTGCACTGGCTGGGGGACATGTTCGACCCGGCCTTGAAGGGCTATTGGGGCAGCGGCGATTTCGAAACCGCGCTGGATACGGTGGTCGCCATCATCGAACGCCACGCAGACAAGGTCGAAGGCATAAAGATTTCGCTGCTCGATGCCGGCAAGGAGGTCGCGCTGCGCAACCGGCTGCCGGACGGCGTCGTGATGTTCACTGGCGACGACTTCAACTACCCCGACCTGATCGCCGGCGACGGCAACAGGCATTCGCACGCGCTGCTTGGCATTTTCGACGCCATCGCGCCGGTCGCCAACGCCGCGCTCGCCAAGCTCGCCAAGGGCGATCGCGCCGGCTATGACGCGCTGATGGCGCCGACGGTGCCGCTATCGCGAAAAATCTTCGAAGCGCCGACCGAATATTACAAGGCCGGTATCGTCTTCATGGCCTGGCTGAACGGTCACCAGGACCATTTCACCATGGTCGGCGGCATGCAGTCGGCGCGCGGTATCCGCCACTATGCCGAAATCTTTCGCCTTGCCGACCAGGCAGGCCTGCTGGCCGATCCTGACCTTGCCGTATCGCGCATGAAGAGCCTGTGCGCCGTCGCGGGTGTCCCGGAATAAATCCGGGCTCGTGCCTGATCCATGGTCCTCTTTCGTCTATGATTGAAGTTGCATGCTCGCGATTTCGGGAGGCCACGCTGAAGCTGAGGATTTTCATCGTTTTCGCGGGTTTGCTGGCGGCACTTCCCGTATCCGCCGCGCAAAGCGGCGACGGCGTCGATCAGGCTGCGGCCAAGGCGGCCCTGCTCGAAGCCTATCCTGGTCTTTTTACCATCTCGGGCAACACGCTGACGTGGTCGGATGGTGCCACGATGGTGTGGGACGATGGCAAGGCACGCACGCCTGAGGAGCTGATCAAGTCCCCCGACATCGAGGACATGTTCCACTACGTCTACCCGACGGCCAGTGCCGGCGACCTTGTCCCTGACGTGGATTTCGATCCCGGGCGTGTTCGCAACGAGGCATTTTTCAAAAAACTTTATGGGGCCAGTGCTGCAGCGGTGGGCAAACACGTAACGAGCATCAAATGGCTGCCAAAACTGGGCAAGTATCCGGTTCGAGTAAGTTCACTCTTCGATATCGATACGCGCCTCGCCAAAATCTCTGACGCCTTGCAAGACATGCCCGCCGACACAAGCCGCTACGGCCTCAAACCGGGCGGCGGTTTCAATTGGCGGGTCATCGCCGGCACGGATCAGCTCAGCGTGCATTCCTTCGGCGCCGCATTCGACATCAGTGTCGGTTATTCCGACTATTGGTTCTGGAACAAGCCCGACGCCAAGAGCCGTATCCCGTTCAAGAACCGCATACCCTTGTCGATCGTCACGCTGTTTGAACAACAGGGTTTTATCTGGGGCGGACGCTGGTACCACTACGACACCATGCATTTCGAATATCGGCCTGAATTGCTGCTTTACAAGCAAAAGAGGGGATAGCCGACCTTGGATGCCGATCAGCGGAAACCCGGCGCAACGTATTGATCGTCTGGGATTGGATGGTGGGCGTGACAGGGATTGAACCTGTGACCCCTGCAATGTCAATGCAGTGCTCTCCCGCTGAGCTACACGCCCATCCGACGTCGCGCATACACCATTTTTGGTCCGGCGCGTCAATAGCGAGAAAAAGGAAAGAAGGCGTCGTCTCGCCGCACCGGCAAACAAGTGCCGACGCCTCGGTGGAAGGCGGCTCAGGCCGCCTGCAGCATCTTCTCGACCTCGTTGACGAGGTCGCGCAGGTGGAAGGGCTTCGACAGCACCTTGGCGTCTTTCGGCGCCTTGGAATCCGGGTTCAGCGCAACGGCGGCGAAACCGGTGATGAACATGACCTTGAGGTCGGGATCGATCTCGGTGGCGCGACGCGCCAGCTCGATGCCGTCCATCTCCGGCATGACGATGTCGGTCAACAGCAGCGAGAACGGTTCCTCGCGCAACCGCTCATAGGCGCTGGCGCCATTGTCGAAATCGCTGACCTGGTAGCCGGCGCGTTCCAGCGCCTTGACGAGGAAACGACGCATATCGTCATCGTCTTCCGCCAGAAGAATGCGTGCCATGATATCCCGTCCGAATCACCCGCCCGAGACTGCCGCCCAGGCAGCCCGTTAACCATCCTGTATATGAGGAGGTGACGGTAAACATCAAGTGAACACGGCGAAGCATTATCCGTATTCGGCAAGGCGACGCGCGTGGCGAAATGCTGGACATGCGGCCGGCAAGGTGGCACTTTCATACCATGATGCATCGGTGTTTGCGGGTTCGTGCAAATTGAAGACGGCAGCCGAGGATTTTTCGGTCGTTCAACCCTTCGAAATCCGAGCGGGCGTCGAACAGCGCGTCCCCTTCCTGTTCAACTCACCGCATAGCGGCCGCTACTATCCGGAACGCTTCCTCGCCATGGCGAGGCTCGACCGCAACGCCATCCGCCGCTCGGAAGATTGCTACGTCGATGAACTGTTCGGCGGCGCCGTGGCGCTCGGCGCGCCGATGCTGGCGGCGAATTTCCCGCGCGCCTATCTCGACGTCAACCGCGAGCCGTGGGAACTCGACCCGCGCATGTTCGCCGAGCCGGTGCCGTCCTTCTGCAACATCCGCTCGGCGCGGGTGGCCGGTGGACTTGGCACCGTACCGAAGCTGGTGGGTGAGGGGCTAGACATCTATTCCGGTCGCCTGCCGCTCGCCGAAGCCGTCGCCCGCATCGAGGCCGTCTACAAGCCCTATCACGAGACGCTTAAGCGGCTTTTGACCAGGACCCATGCCCGTTTCGGCTTTGCCGTGCTGATCGACTGCCATTCGATGCCGGCGAGCATCCGTGTCGGCGACAACGGCCTGCGGCCGGACTTCATCATCGGCGACCGTTTCGGTATTTCTGCAACGGCAGCCCTGACCGAGACGGCGATCGGCCTCTTGACCGCGATGGGCTATACCGTCGCCCATAACAAGCCCTATGCCGGCGGCTTCATCACGGAGCATTATGGCCGTCCGGCGCGCCATCTGCATGCGCTGCAGATCGAGGTCAATCGCGGGCTCTACATGAATGAGCGGACGTTTGAGAAGACTGCCGGTTTCGACGCTCTGGCCGACGATCTGACGCGATTTTCAGCGGATCTGATGGCGATGCCCGACCATCACTTCGTTGACCTGCCGCTTGCCGCGGAGTGAAATAGCCGGCCCGAGGCGCAAGTGTAAAAAAAGACCGCATCGTTTGCACGATACGGTCGAAGTCTAGGGAGGAAACGCCCAAGGAGGGCATGGACAGGAAACCCTGTCCGAGGTCGAGGGTATTGTGCGGTGCACAAATGTCAAGCGACCTTCAGGCTTTTTTAATTCAGAGTGATGTGGAAATTGCGTTTCCATGACGTGGATGTGACATTTGGGCAACAAGTGTCGCCGCGAATAAATCGATAAACAGGCTTGTTTTGGCGGGAAAGTGTCGGCAGAGCCCGGTGGGGCACTCGGCAATGCGGGAGAATCAGTTGGACGTCAGCATCGATTTCATGCGCCGTATCGCGCAAGCGGCAGCGGCCGAGACGTTGCCGCGCTTTCGCGCCCAGGGTGCCGTGGCCAACAAGGAAAAGGGCAGTTTCGACCCGGTCACGGAAGCCGACCGCGAGACCGAACGCGCCATCCGGGCGCTGATATCGGCTGAGTATCCCGACCATGGCATTCTGGGCGAAGAGCATGGCAGCGAGAACACCTCCAGCCGGCATGTCTGGGTGATCGACCCGATCGATGGCACTCGCGCCTTCATCTCCGGCCTGCCGGTGTGGGGGACGCTGGTCGGACTGACGGTCGACGGCGACGCGGTCGCCGGCATGATGGCGCAGCCTTTCACCGGCGAACTGTTCTACGCGAACGCTTCGGGCTCGCACTATGAGGGGCCGGGCGGTCCGCGCAAGCTTTCGACCCGCAAGACGACAAGGCTCGATGAGGCCACACTGTTCACCACCACGCCGGCGCTGTTCAAGGGCGAGGCGCGCACCCGCTATGACACGTTCGAAAGCCAAGTCCAGCTCGCCCGCTACGGCGTCGATTGCTATGCCTTCGCCATGATCGCCTCGGGAAGCGTCGACATCGTCGCCGATCCCGGCCTGAAGCCCTACGACATCGTGGCGCTGATCCCGATCATCGAGAAAGCGGGCGGCGTCGTCACCACCTTCGATGGCGGACCGGCGGAAAAGGGCGGTGATGTGCTGGCGGCGGCGACGCCGGAGCTTCATGCGGCCGCCATGGCTGCCCTGCGCGGTTGATATCTTCGCGCTTCCCTTGAAGCCGTTGCTTCAGCGCGATCTGATCGAGCGCTGGAACTCCGCCGGCGTGCGTCCGTAGGCCTGCCTGAACGACGCGCTGAAATGGCTGTGGCTGGAAAAGCCCAAGTCCATGCCCAAAGCGGTCAGATTGTCGTAGCGGCCGAGCAGGTCGAGCGCGCGCGCCAGCCGCAGGCGCAGATGATAGCGATAGAGCGGCATGGCCTCGACCTGCTGGAACATTTGCGTCAGATAGACCGGCGAGACGCCGACCTCGGCGGCGATCTCAGCCAGCGTCCAGCGCCGCGACAGGTCCGACGACAGCACCAGCTTGGCGCGGTCGACCAGCTTTTGCCGTCCGGGGCTGGCGCCCGTGACATGCGACGTGCGCTCGCCGAGCGAGCGCCGCACCAGCGTCAGCGCCAGTGTCTCGGCCTCCAGCGTTTCGGCGACATTGCGGCTCAGGCTGTGGCGCAGCAGCGCCACCAGCGCCTGCGCGCGCGGATCGATGCGCCGGCGCTGGCGACGAAACGCCAAGACGCCGCCGGCGCGCAACTGGTCCTTCGGCGCCAGTTCTCGCAATTGGCCTTCCTCGATGACGAGGTCGAGGCAGGCGTCGCCGCCCTCGACAGGGTGGCTGACCTGGTAAGGCTCAGCCTCATTGAAGAATAGCAGCTGGTTGGCTTCCGCCACCGCATCATTGCGGCCCACATGGCGCACGAAAACGCCGCGGTAGGGAAACACCAGATGTGTCGCCGACGTACATTCCTCATCGCTCCTGTGCCGGCATTCGCCGCTGCAGACGATGTCCCGCACCTTGACGATGCCGGTGTCCAGAAGAAGCTGAACCTTGAATTGCGACATGGCCGTTGTGCTCATCCCTCGCACCGGAAAATGATTCCGGCATTGCGATGGGCACTTTACGCAAGCGACCTGTCCAATCCTGTCAGGAGACTTTCTCCGCGGGCTGCTCAGTCCCACGAACGGCGCCTGAATTCCGAATAGGCTTGGCCGCGCGACAGACCGATGTCCTTGAGCTGTTCGTCGGTCATTTCCAGCAAGGCCAGCCGGCTTCGGCGCTTCTCCATCTGGCGGGCGAGCCATCTGGCCGCCGCGATGCATTGGGCGTGCAAGGCCTGCAGGGTGGTTTCGGTGCGGACCGGCGGCGCCGGGACCCGGCCAGCCAGGCGTTGTGCGGCTGCGTGATCGGTGCGCATGGCTCAATCCTCGCTCACGCCGGCCGCCGATACGCCGGCCTCGTTCAGCGCCGTCGCGCATTCCTCGCAGCAGACCTCGACGGTCTTGCCGCCGACCTTGACGCGGATCGGGTTGGCATCGAGCTGACAATCGCAGGCGGCGCAGGTTTTCTCGGTCATGATCTCATCTCCATGGCGTTCAATTCAACGCATTGAGATGAGCATTTCGGGGCGGAGGCGGGCTGTCAGAATCTTTAGCGGTTTGGGTGCCGCGAGGAGCGGCTGGCCGATCATCCTGACAACGGTGTGTCAGCTATGCCGGCCTGTGAAGGGACCGCGCTGCCGGTCAGGCCGTCGGATCGTCCGAGCCGGGGATGAAGGCGTCGAAGGCGGCAAGGAATTGTTCGCGGTAGAGGTCGACCTCCTGCAGGATTTCGTGCTTGGAGCCGTCGATCATCAGCAGCGAGCCGAGCCTCAGGCTTCTGGCGTAGGCCTCGACCGCCCTGGTCGAGACGACCTGGTCGGCGCCGGCCGCGATGATCAGAAGAGGCACCTGAATCCTGGCCATGAAGTCCGGATCGCTGATGGCTTCCGACGCCTTGGCCGCCGCTTGCAGCCAGCGGATCGTCGGGCCGCCAAGCGCCATCCGAGGATATTCTTCGTAGATGCGCGTGTTGCGGCGGTAGCGCTGCGGATCGGACGTCACCTTGTTGGCCTCGAACGGCAGCGTGTGTCTTGGCCGAGGACCCCAGGCGGCATAGAGCCGGCCGAGCCCCAAAGCGCAGAAAACCGAACAGATACGGCGGACTGTCCGGATCGAGACCGGCAGGTCGGGCAATGTCAGGAACGGTGCGATGAGCACCATGCGGCGCACGCGGTTCACCATGGACGGCGCGGCAAGCAGCGCGATCACGGCCCCGGCTGAATGGGCGAGGATGTAATACGGCCCGCGGCAATCGGGCAGCACGATCTCCTCGAAAAACTGCTCCAGATCGGCCGTGTAATCGCGGAAGGACCTGACATAGCCGCGCTGGCGATCGCGGATCAGCCGGTCGGAATCGCCCTGGCCGCGCCAATCGAGGGTGGCGACGCCAAAGCCGCGGGCGGCGAGGTCGCGGATGGTTTCGAAATATTTCTCGATGCACTCGTTGCGGCCGGACAGCAGCACCACGGTGCCCCGCATCGGGCGCGCCACCGCCGCGAACAGGCCGTAGCGGATCTTCTTGCGGTCGCGCGTGATGAAAAAGCCGCCGGTGGCGTTTTCCGGTCGCGGATTGCCTTCGGTTTCGTGGAAAAGCGGCGTGTCTTGGAGAAGGTCCGTCATGCGGCGCTTTGTGCTCGGCGTCCTCGGGTGCCAGCCTGTCGCGGCTGGCCTCGTCAAGGTGATAGACGCCAATGCGCTAAAAGCAAAGCAAATCCCGGTCATGCCGGGATCGTAGCGGGGAAGGCCGGAAGCCGCTCGAGGGCGTGCTTCCGGCCTCTGTCGATCCGGGAGGAAGGGACGTTGACACCCGGTTCGGCCTCGTTGCGGCGCTTCTGCAAGATCCGGCGCCGCCAATCCTTGATCTTGAGGTCACTTTAGCGGCGGCTGTCTGAACGGGCGCCGAAGCGCCGGTTCATCTGCCGTTCATCAAGGGGGCAGGCGGTTCGTTTTTTGCCATCCGGCGAAATCTTGAAATGCCTTCGAGCGCTCCCCAAATGTGGAAATGCGGCCGCCAATGTCGGGGCCGCTGGTCCTCCCGAAACGCCGCTTACGGGTTTCGCACCGGCCATACGCAAACCATGTTGCTCAACAGGAGAACACCTCATGCGTCACGTTGATTTTTCCCCGCTCTACCGTTCGACCGTCGGCTTCGACCGTCTCTTCACCATGCTGGATTCGCTTGCGCAGCCCGATGGCGCGCAGACCTATCCGCCCTACAATATCGAGCGCACCGGTGAGGATTCCTACCGGATCTCCATGGCGGTTGCCGGCTTCTCGGACGAGGAAATCTCGATCGAAGCCCATCGCAACGTGCTGACCGTGAAGGGCGAGCGCAAGGACGAGGGTAACGGCGAAGGCTCCGAGCTGCTCTATCGCGGCATTGCCTCCAGGGCCTTCGAGCGCCGCTTCCAGCTTGCCGACCACGTTGAAGTCGTCGGCGCCACGCTGAAGAACGGCCTGCTCTTCGTCGACCTCAAGCGCAACATTCCCGAGGAACTGAAGCCGCGCAAGATCGCGATCACCTCGGCTCCGGCCAAGGCCAAGCAGATCGAGGCCAAGACCGCTGCATAATATAGCTTAGGAATAGAAGCGTCTCCTCCCGAGACGAAAGCGGCGCCGAAAGGCGCCGCTTTTTTGTTGTTCGAGGGGCGATTATCCGGCGATCAGCTGGCCAAAGCGGTCGACCTCATCGGCCGTCGTGGCGAAGCTGGTGACGAAGCGGTAGAGCAGTTCGTCCTCGCCGATGTGGCCGTCAAAGCCGTGCGGCTTGTGCCAGTCGTAGAAAGCGGCGCCCGCCGCCTGCAGTCTCTCGGCTTCGGCCTTCTTGATCACGGCGAACACCTCGTTGGCCTGCGGCAGCCAGGCCAGCTTCGCATGCGCCGAATCCTCGATCGCCGCGGCAAGGCGCGCGGCCATGGCGTTGGCGTGGCGTGCGGTGTCGAGCCACTGGCCGTCCTTGAAATAGGCTTCGAACTGTGCCGCGACGAAGCGCGACTTCGAAAACAGCTGGGCGGCGCGCTTGCGCAGGAAGGCCAGTTCCTTGGCGCGGTCGAGGTCGAACAGCACGATCGCCTCGGCGCACCAGCAGCCATTCTTGGTGCCGCCGAAGGACAGGATGTCGACACCGCGCTTCCAGGTCATTTCGGCCGGCGTCGTGTCCAGCGCGACCAGCGCATTGGCAAAGCGGGCGCCATCCATGTGCAGCGGCACGGAATGCCGTTTGGCGATGGCCGAAATCGTTTCGATCTCGTTCAGGCCGTAGATGGTGCCAACCTCGGTCGACTGGGTGATCGAAACCGCCATCGGCCGCCCCCAGTGGACGATTTCGGGCGCGAAGCGGCCGATGGTCCGCTCCAGATTGTGCGGGTCGATCTTGCCCAGTGCGCCGTCGACGGCGTGCAGGCGAGCGCCGCCGGAAAAATATTCCGGCGCACCGCATTCGTCTTCGATGACATGCGATTCGCGGTGCGCGAAGGAAATGCCGCCGGGTTTGTTGAAGGTGGTCAGCGACAGCGCGTTGGCTGCGGTGCCGGTCGCCACGAAGAACACCGCGACCTCGCGCTCGAAAATCTCATTGAAACGCTGGTAGACCGCCTGGTCGAGCGCGCTGTCGCCATAGGCGGTGGCAAAGCCGCCGGCTGCGGCCGACAGGCCGGCAACGATATTGGGATGGGCGCCTGCCCAATTGTCGGAAGCGAAGAACATGCATCTGCCTATGTCTGGGGAAGATCGGGTTTTGGGGAAAATCAGCCCGGAGTTGAACGGTTCCGCGCGCCAACCGCAAGAGCCAGACGCCGGAAAACCGTTAAAGCCAGCCAAGCCGGCAGGGCAGGGATCGGCGACTGAAGCTTACGTTTTCTCTCAACATCACGTAATTTTATGTCGCGGAAGGCTCAAGTTTTTTGTGAATCGGTCTTGTGTGCGTCGGGGAATTCTGCCATAAAAATTTAGGACAGTAGTGCTGTCTTATTTTGTCGCACAAAACAGGCTGGATTGGCGTAACATATTGGCCTCTCCGGCTGTTGCTGCGAGCGACAGGTGGACGGCCAGACTCTGGCCTGTACGATACCAGACGCGAACCATGCGGAAAGCCGCCTGGTTCGGCAAGGATTTCGCAAGACGTGCCGCAAGGATCAGGGTGAGCCAAGCGCTTGCCGAGGCAAACCAGCGCCTGAAGGGCTGGAACGGAGGACAGGACAATGACGGACATGACGCTCTCTGCGACGAACGGCCAGGCCGCGCAGACGAAAGCGGCTGCCGTCAAAAATACGTCTCGAACCGACATTGGCCGAACCGGTTTTGCCCCTCGGGGCCTCTACGATCCGCGCAATGAACATGATGCCTGCGGCGTCGGTTTCATCGTCAACATGAAGGGCGTGAAGTCGCATCAGATCGTCACGGACGGCCTTGCCGTGCTCGAAAACCTGACGCATCGCGGCGCCGTCGGCGCCGACCCGCTGGTCGGCGATGGCGCGGGCGTGCTGGTGCAGCTTCCCGACCGGTTCTTCCGTGAGGAGATGGCGGCCCAGGGCATCGAACTGCCGCCGGCGGGCCAGTACGGCGTCGGCCACTGGTTTATGCCGCAGGACGCAGCACTGCGCGCCCATATCGAGGACATCATCGCCGAATCGGCGCAGTCCGAAGGGCTGCCGCTCATCGGCTTCCGTGACGTGCCCGTCGACAATTCGTCGCTGTCGAAGGCGCCCGACATCGTCGCATCCGAGCCGTTCCATCGCCAGGTCTTCATCGGTCGCACGGCCGATATTCCCGATGACGAGGAATACGAGGCCCGGCTCTATCTGCTGCGCAAGGTCATTTCGGGCCGCATCTATGCCGAGAACGACAACAAGGACATCGGCGCCTATTGCGTGTCGCTGTCGGCGCGCACCATCGTCTACAAGGGCATGTTCCTGGCCTATCAGGTCGGCGCTTATTACAAGGATCTCAAGGACCCGCGCTTCGAGACCGCGCTGATCCTCGTCCACCAGCGTTTCTCGACCAACACCTTCCCGTCATGGAAGCTGGCGCATCCCTACCGCATGGTCGCGCACAATGGCGAGATCAACACGGTGCGCGGCAACAACAACTGGATGGCGGCGCGCCAGGCTTCGGTCGATTCCGAACTGTTCGGCAACAACATCTCGAAGCTCTGGCCGATCTCCTATGACGGCCAGTCGGACACGGCGTGCTTCGACAATGCGCTCGAATTCCTGTTCCAGGGCGGCTACAGCCTCAGCCACGCCATGATGATGCTGATCCCGGAAGCCTGGGCCGGCAACAAGCTCATGGATGCCGACCGCAAGGCTTTCTACGAATACCATGCCGCCCTGATGGAGCCGTGGGACGGGCCGGCGGCGGTCGCCTTCACCGATGGCCGCCAGATCGGCGCCACGCTCGACCGCAACGGCCTGCGCCCGGCACGTTACATCGTCACCGACGATGACCGCGTCATCATGGCTTCCGAGGCCGGCGTGCTGCCGGTGCCGGAAGAGAGGATCGTCAAGAAGTGGCGGCTGCAGCCCGGCCGCATGCTGTTGATCGACCTTGCCAAAGGCCGCATCGTGCCCGACGAGGAGATCAAGTCGGAGATCGCCACCAGGCACCCCTACAAGACCTGGCTCGCCAACACGCAGCTCATCCTGGAAGATCTGAAGCCGGTCGAACCGCGCGCGCTGCGCAAGGATGTCAGCCTGCTCGATCGCCAGCAGGCGTTCGGCTACACCCAGGAAGACACCAAGCTGTTGATGTCGCCGATGGCGACCACCGGCCAGGAAGCCGTTGGTTCGATGGGCACCGACACGCCGATCTCGGCGATGTCGGACAAGTCGAAGCTGCTCTATACCTATTTCAAGCAGAACTTCGCCCAGGTCACCAACCCGCCGATCGACCCGATCCGCGAGGAACTGGTGATGAGCCTGGTGTCCTTCATCGGGCCGCGGCCGAATATCTTCGATCTGGTCGGCAATTCGCGGCGCAAGCGGCTCGAAGTGCGCCAGCCGATCCTGACCAATGGCGATCTGGAGAAGATCCGTTCCATCGGCCACACCGAGGACCGTTTCGACACCAAGACCATCGACATCACCTATGGTTCGAACGAGGGCGCCGCCGGCATGCAGGGCGCCATCGACCGCCTGTGCGAGCGCGCCGAGGCGGCAGTCGCCGGCGGCTACAACATCATCATCCTGTCCGATCGCCAGCTCGGCCCGGACCGCATCGCCATCCCGGCGCTGCTGGCGACGGCAGCAGTCCACCATCATTTGATCCGCAAGGGGCTGCGTACCTCCGTCGGCCTCGTCGTCGAATCCGGCGAGCCGCGCGAAGTGCATCATTTCTGCTGCCTTGCCGGCTACGGCGCCGAGGCGATCAACCCCTATCTCGCCTTCGACACGCTCACCGACATGCACAAGCGCGGTGAGCTGCCGGAAGAGGTCGACGCCTACGAAGTCGTGTCGCGCTACATCAAGTCGATCGGCAAGGGCATCCTCAAGGTGATGTCCAAGATGGGCATCTCGACCTATCAGTCCTATTGCGGCGCGCAGATCTTCGACGCCATCGGGCTCAAGTCCGACTTCGTCGAGAAGTATTTCACCGGCACGGCGACGCTGATCGAAGGCGTCGGGCTGGATGAGGTCGCGGGCGAAACCGTCAGCCGTCACACGGACGGTTTCGGTAATGACCCGGTGCTGCGCAACAGCCTCGAAGTCGGCGGCGAATATCTCTTCCGCATGCGCGGCGAGGCGCATATGTGGTCGCCCGACGCGGTCGCCACCTTGCAGCACGCCGTGCGCCAGGGTTCGTGGGAAACGTTCAAGGAATATTCCGCGCAGATCGACAGCGAGACGGCGCGCGCGCAGACCATCCGTGGCCTGTTCAAGATCAGGCTGGCGGAGGAGACCGGCCGCAAGAAGGTCGCGCTCGACGACGTCATGCCGGCGGCCGAAATCGTCAAGCGCTTCTCGACCGGGGCGATGTCGTTCGGCTCGATCTCCAGGGAAGCGCACACCACGCTGGCGCGCGCCATGAACCAGATCGGCGGCAAGTCGAACACCGGCGAGGGCGGCGAAGAGGCCGACCGCTATCTGCCGCTGCCCGGCGGCGGCAAGAACCCGGAACGCTCGGCGATCAAGCAGGTCGCCTCGGGGCGGTTCGGCGTGACGGCTGAATATCTGGTCAATTCCGATGTCATGCAGATCAAGGTGGCGCAGGGCGCCAAGCCCGGCGAGGGCGGCCAGCTGCCCGGCCACAAGGTCGACGCGACCATCGCCAAGGTCCGGCATTCGACGCCCGGCGTCGGCCTGATCTCGCCGCCGCCGCATCACGACATCTATTCGATCGAGGATCTGGCGCAGCTGATCTACGATCTGAAGAACGTCAATCCGGCGGCCGACGTGTCGGTCAAGCTGGTGTCCGAAGTCGGTGTCGGAACGGTCGCGGCGGGCGTCGCCAAGGCGCGCGCCGACCACATCACCATCTCGGGCTATGATGGCGGCACCGGTGCCTCGCCGCTGACCTCGCTCAAGCACGCCGGCAGCCCGTGGGAAATGGGCCTTGCCGAGACGCACCAGACGCTGGTGCTGAACGGCTTGCGTTCGCGCGTCGCGCTGCAGGTCGACGGCGGCTTGCGCACCGGGCGCGACGTCATCATCGGCGCGCTGCTCGGCGCCGACGAGTTCGGCTTCTCGACCGCGCCGCTGATCGCGGCCGGCTGCATCATGATGCGCAAGTGCCACCTGAACACCTGTCCGGTTGGCGTCGCCACCCAGGACCCGGTGCTGCGCAAGCGCTTCAAGGGCACGCCCGAGCACGTCATCAACTTCTTCTTCTACGTGGCGGAAGAGGTGAGGGCGCTGCTCGCCGAGATGGGCTACACCCATATCGACCAGATCATCGGCGATGCCGACCTGTTGGAAAAGCGTGACGTGATCCAGCACTGGAAGGCGCGCGGCCTCGACTTCTCGAAAATGTTCTACAAGCCCGATGCGCCGCACGAAGCGGTGCACTGGACCGAGCGGCAGAAGCACCCGATCGACGACGTGCTCGACCGCAAGCTGATCGAGCTCGCCAAGCCCGCGCTTGAGGCGAAGCAACCGGTCAAGATCGAGGTGGACATCCGCAATGTCGACCGTTCGACCGGCGCGATGCTATCGGGTGAAGTGGCCAAGCGCTTCAAGCACAAGGGCCTGCGCGAGGACACGATCCAGGTGAAGCTGACGGGTACCGCCGGGCAGTCCTTCGGCGCCTTCCTGGCGCGCGGTGTCTCGTTCGAGCTTGTCGGCGCCGGCAACGACTATGTCGGCAAGGGCCTGTCGGGCGGGCGCATTGTCATCCGGCCGCCGGAAGAGGCCAGGATCGTCGCGGCCGACTCAATCATCGTCGGCAACACGGTGCTCTATGGCGCGACCGAGGGCGAGGCCTATTTCGCGGGTGTCGCCGGCGAGCGTTTCGCGGTGCGCAATTCGGGCGTCGCCGCCGTCGTCGAAGGCGTCGGCGACCATGGCTGCGAATACATGACCGGCGGTGTCGTCGTCGTCATCGGCAAGACTGGCCGCAACTTCGCCGCCGGCATGTCGGGTGGCGTCGCCTATGTGCTGGACGAAGCCGGCGATTTCGCCGAGCGCTGCAACATGGCCATGGTCGAGCTGGAGCCGGTGCCGGAAGAAGACGACCTGATGGAAAGGCTGCTGCACCATGGCGGCGATCTCGACCACAAGGGCCGCGTCGACGTGTCGGGCGATATGACCAGCCATGACGAGGAACGGCTCTACCAGCTGATCTCGAACCACGTGCACTATACGGGTTCGGTGCGCGGCCGCGAGATCCTCGACGACTGGACGACGTTCCGGCCGAAATTCCGCAAGATCATGCCGGTCGAATACCGCCGCGCGCTGATCGAGATGGAGCGCATGCGCATGGGCGTCGCGGCCGAATAGATTTTAAGAGAATTGCCGGGGAGCCCAGGCTTCCCGGCCCCTTTCATCGACAGTTTGACCTCGGGCGCAAGGTTGCCATGGCTGCCTCAAGAGGTTAACGGGTGCGGCGAAAACCGCACCATCTGGACAGCAGGAACTGGACTATGGGCAAGGTAACAGGCTTTCTCGAAATCGACCGGCAGGTGCACAAGTACCAGCCGGCCTCCGACCGCATCCGGCATTTCCGCGAGTTCACGCTGCCGATGTCGGACAAGGAGGTCGAGAAACAGGCCGCGCGCTGCATGGATTGCGGCATTCCGTTCTGTCACGGGCCGACCGGCTGCCCGATCCACAACCAGATCCCGGACTGGAACGACCTCGTCTACAACAGGGACTGGGACAACGCGATCCGCAACCTGCATTCGACCAACAATTTCCCGGAGTTCACCGGCCGCATCTGTCCCGCGCCCTGCGAGGAAGCCTGCACGCTGAACCTCGAGGACATTCCGGTCGCCATCAAGACGGTGGAACAGGCGATCGCCGACAAGGCCTACGAGACCGGCCATATCCGGCCCTATCCGCCGGAGAAGAAGACCGGCAAGCGGGTCGCCATCATCGGCTCCGGCCCGGCCGGCATGGCCGCCGCGCAGCAGCTCGGCCGCGCCGGCCACGACGTCCATGTCTATGAGCGCGAGAGCCGCCCGGGCGGGCTGATGCGCTACGGCATTCCCGACTTCAAGATCGAGAAGCACTATATCGACCGGCGCATCGAACAGATGCAGGGCGAGGGCGTGACCTTCCATTGCGGCGTCAATGTCGGTGTCGACAAGCCCGTTGCCGAACTGCTCGCCGAACATGATGCCGTGCTCTATTGCGGCGGCTCGGAAACGCCGCGCGCGGCCAACATTCCGGGCGACGATCTCGGTGGCGTGCACGACGCCATGCCCTATCTGGTGCAGCAGAACCGCCGCGTCGGTGGCGAGCCGATCCAGTCGGTGGCATGGCCCTCGCACCCGATCATCGCCGGCGGTCAGCATGTCGTCGTCGTCGGCGGCGGCGATACCGCGTCCGACTGCGTCGGCACCGCCTTCCGCCAGGGCGCGGTGCGCGTCACCCAGCTCGACATCCGCCCGCAGCCGCCCGAAAAGGAAGACAAGCTCGCGGTGTGGCCCTACTGGGCGACCAAGATGCGCACCTCGTCCTCGCAGGCCGAGGGCGCCGAGCGCGAATTCCAGGTGGCGACGCTCGAATTCATCGGTGAGGACGGCCAGCTGACCGGCGTAAAATGCTGCGAGGTCGACGAGAAGCGCAAGCCGATATCAGGCACCGAATTCGTCATCCGCGCCGATCTCGCTTTCATTGCCATCGGCTTTGCCGGACCGGCGATGGTTGGCGTGGCGAAGGAACTCGAGGGCGAGATGAAGATCGTCACCGACAGCCGCCGCTCCCGGAATGTCGAGGCCAATGACCGCGACTACAAGACCAGTGTCGACCGGCTCTATGCGGCGGGCGATGTGCGCCGTGGCCAGTCGCTTGTCGTCTGGGCGATCCGCGAAGGCCGCCAGGCGGCGCGCTCGATCGACGAGGCATTGATGGGGTCGAGCGTCCTTCCTCGCTGAGCCCGTTTGGAAACTCTACTCCTGCGGCCATCTCAGGAGCGAGTTTCGAAACGGTCTCAAGAGTTCCGTGATTAAGGGGTGATCGCCGTCGTCGTGTCGGTCGCCGCGGCTGTCGCAGGCGGCTCCGCCTTCGGCGGCCAGGAGAAATCGTCGGCGCGTCCGGGCGAGGCCTCCGGCGCCTTGCCTTCGATCACCAGTTTTTCGCCGGGAAGAGCCGGATTGGCGTTTGCCGGCGGGGCGGCGCCGAGCAGCTCGGTGCCGCCGTCGAGCGCCGGGTCGCTGAGCAGCATGGGTGCGGTGCGGTCGATGACAATGGGGGCGGCGGCCGGCGCCGGCGCCTCGACGGGCGCGCCCGCCGGTGCCGTCGCCGGGGCCACGCTGCCGGGCGTGGCGAGGCCCAGGATCTTGGCCAGCGGCTTTTCAGTGTAGAAGGCGAGCTTGCGCTTGCCGGCCTTGGAGACGTTGATGCCGTCATCGGCGCGCAGCCGCACCGGTTGGCCGTTCATGTCGGGGCCGTTGGTGACGAAGGCGCCGTTCTCGTCGACGAAGCCGTCCCAGACGTCGACGAATTCGCCGCCATGGTTTTGGGCGGCCTTGTGGTAGATGTCGTTGAAGGCCAGCATGTCGGAGGTCATCTTCGGCACTCTGAATGCCGGCATGCCGACCCACAGGAAAGGCACCTTGGCGGTGGCGATGGCCTTGCCGAGCTCGTCGGTGCGGCGCTCATATTCCTTGGTCCAGTTCTCGGACCGGGGCTGCTCGCGCACGTCCCCCACCTTCATCTGCTGGCGGTCGTTGGAGCCCAGCATGACGACCACCGCGGCCGGTTTCTCGGTTTCGATCAGCGATTTGATCTGTTCGGGCCAGTTGTAGAAATCATCGCGCACGAAGCCTGACGAGCCATTGCTGCGCACGACGATCCTGACGGCTGGGTTGTCGGCAAAGGCTATGTCCAGGCCTTCCGCGAGGCCCGACGCCATGAAGTCGCCGACGACGAGGACGATGCGAGCGTCTGGCGCCTTTTCCGCTATCGGTGTTTGCGGCTCGACCGGCGCACGCGGAACCCTTGGTTTACGCGGCTTTGGTTTTGCCTTCTGGATGTCGAGCGGCGGTTCGACCCGCTCACTGCGGCGCGGAAACAAAAGGTCGCGCAACGACCAGCCACGATTTTGCTGCGGCTGCTCCTGCGCCATGGCCTGCGCATGGAAGGCACCGGCGGCGCCGATCGCCAGCAGGACGATCGCCAGAAAAAGGATCGGCGTGCGACGAACAAGGATCGCGATACGCGCGGCCGAAACCAATCACTCCTCCATCCCCTTGCGCCTTGTCCCGCAAACCGGAGCCGGTTTTGCGGCCGGGCGCAAGTTCAAAGTGCGATGGCGCCTGAGACGTACGCCCAAAATGCGCACTGCGCCGTGGCCGGCTCTATTTCTGCCTGAGCCATTTGAGCACTTCCATGCTCGGGTAGCCGTCCTGGGTCAAGCCGACCTTGGCCTGATAGGTCATGATGGCTGTTTTCGTGCCGTCACCGATCTTGCCGTCGAACTTGCCGTCATAAAGCCCGTGCTGCGAAAGCCGCTTCTGCAGCTCCTGCCGCTCCTCGAAGGTGAGCTTGGTGAAGGGCCGCTTCCAGTCCTGGACAAGGCCGCTGCCACCGGCGATCTCGTCGGCGAGAAGGCCAACGGCCAGGGCATATTTGTCGGCATTGTTGTAGGCCTTGATGACCGAGAAATTCCGGATCATCAGGAAGGCCGGACCGCCGCGGCCGTCCGGCACTTTGAGCGTCGCCTTGTCGGTGAGGTTCTTGAACGGCTTGCCGCTGGCCCTGACGACACCAAGCGCCTGCCATTGCGCCAGTGTCTTCGATCCGCCCGGCAGCTTGCCGGCCGGTATCGCGACCTCGTAGCCCCAGGTCTTGCCGGCCTGCCAGCCATTCTTCTTCAAAAGATTGGCCGATGTCGCCAGCGCATCGGGGATGGAATTCCAGATGTCGCGCTTGCCGTTGCCATCCATGTCGACGGCATAGTGCTGGTAGCTGGTGGGGATGAACTGGGTCTGGCCCATGGCGCCAGCCCAGGAACCCATCAAATGGCTTTCATCGATGTCGCCGGTCTGCAGGATCTTCAGGGCCGCGACCAGCTGGGTGCGGGCATATTTCGACCGCTTCGGGTCGCCATAGCCCAAAGTGGCCAGCGACCGGATGACGTTGCGCATGATGTCGTCGCGCTTGAGGATCTCGCCATAGTTCGATTCCATCGACCAGATGGCCAGCAGGATGTAGCGGTCGACGCCGAACCGCGCCTCGATCTTGTCCAGCCACGGCTTCCACTTCTTCGCCATCTGCTGCCCGACGGCGACAGACTGGTCATGGACGCGGTTGTCGAAATAATCCCAGGCGGGCGCTGTGAATTCGGGCTGGGTGCGTGCCTTCTCCAGCACGACCGGATCGGGCTCCTTGATGCTGCTGAATGCCTGGTCGTAGACGGCGCCGGAAACGCCGCCGGCGATGGCCGTGGCGCGGAAGCTGGCGACCCATTGCCGGAAACCGGCGTCGGCGAAAGCGGGTCCGGCTGGCATCAGCAGAGCGAGCGAGAGGCTGGCGGCCGTCATGACGCTGGTGAAACGTTTTGCGGCATTGCGAACGGACATGTTTTCCTCCTTCTCTGTCTCAGGAAAGAACCATTCATCGCCGAACCGGGTTAGGAATTAGTTTACCATAGGTGCCGCCTGGAACGAAAAGACACCTCGATGCTTTAACCGGTGGAAGTTTCCCTCACCCGCTCCCACTAATCTTCAATTCCGGCGTGAAAATGTCGCGAGACGGGGATTGCGGAGCCGGCCAGCAAACGGATAATTGAAAGCATGAAGAGAGTTCGCAAGGCAGTTTTCCCGGTCGCCGGTCTCGGCACGCGGTTCCTCCCGGCCACCAAGGCTGTTCCCAAGGAAATGCTGACCGTCGTCGACCGGCCGGTCATCCAGTATGTGGTGGACGAGGCGCGCGAGGCGGGCATCGAGCATTTCATCTTCGTGACCGGCCGCAACAAGGCGGTCATCGAGGACCATTTCGATATCCAGTTCGAGCTCTATGACACGCTCGCACAGCGCGGCAAGGACGAGCAGCTTGCCCGCCTGCAGCGCCTGCAGCCGGCGCCGGGGCAGACCAGCTTCACCCGCCAGCAGGTGCCGATGGGACTCGGCCATGCCGTCTGGTGCGCGCGCGAACTGGTCGGCGACGAGCCTTTCGCGCTGCTCTTGCCCGACATGATCATGCAGTCGGAAAAGAGCTGCATGAAGTCGATGGTCGAGCTCTACGAGGAAACCGGCAACAACATCATTGCCGTGCAGGAATGCGACCCGGCGGAGGCCCACAAATACGGCATTGTCGGCCGTGGCGAGGATACGCATCACGGCTTCCGCATCACCGAGATGGTGGAGAAGCCGAAGACCGGCACGGCGCCGTCCAACCTCTACATTAACGGTCGCTACATCCTGCAGCCCGAGATCTTCAAGATTCTCGAAGGCCAGGAAAAGGGCGCCGGCAACGAGATCCAGCTCACCGACGCGATGCTGAAGCTGGAGAAGCAGCAGGCCTTCTATGGCTACCACTATCAGGGCCGTACGTTCGACTGCGGCTCGCCCGAAGGTTTCGTCGAGGCCAATGTCGCCTTCGCGCTGTGGCGCAGCGATATGAAGGAGAACATGGCGGGCGTCATCCGCACGCTTCTCGACGAGATGACGCCGTCGGAGCGGCGAGCCGCGGTATCTTAGCTGGATGGGTAACGCCGGCGCGGGCGGCTGACTGCCCCTCCTACGCACGCGTGCTTCAGCGCTGCGCTTTCAGGCCGAGATAGATGCTGTTGGCGGTGTAGTCGCGGCCGGGAAGGTTGCTGGTCAGCTTTTCGGTCCTCACCCGGGTGGTGAGGCCGGCATAGCGGTTCAGCCACCAGGTCAGCCCAGTCTCGGCGCTCAGAATCCGGTCATGGCCGTCGATGCCGACATAGTCGCGCCAGTCGAGGCCCAGGGCCGCATTCGCGGTGAGGTTGGCACGGATCTGCCGTTCACCGGTCAAGCGGCCGGAATAGAGGATATCGCCACTTTCACCCGCCGTGGTGGTGGTCTCGACAGTGGTCTTGCCGGTCAGGCCGATCGTGGTGCCACGCTCCGGCGACCATTTGAGGTCGGCGTTGACGGTGGCGCCGGAAATCGCCTCCAGGCTCTTGTCGTCGATCGCTTCCCGCAGCCAACCGGCCGAGAATTCACCCGACAGCTTTTCACCCATGTCGAGTTGCAGGCCGGCGCGGGCGCCGAGGCGGGTCGAGGAACGCTCGAAGCCTTCATTGTCGATGCGCTGATCGTAGGCCCGGCGGCCGACCTCGATTTCGGTGAACGGGGTGAGGGCCGGGGAGATTTCGTAGCCGGTGCGCAGGGTCGCCGTGTAGAGCGTGTTGTCCTGATCCTTCTGCGACAGCGTGGTGCCGTCCGAAAGCTCGGCGTCGCCATAGAAGTCGTGCGAGACCGCGCCGGTCAGCGTGTACTGCATCTTGCCGACGGCCTTTTCGACGCCAAGGCTGCCGTCGATCGTCTGCCGCAGCGGCTGGGTGCTGACGCCGGCAATGGCGTTGGGCGAGGACGCCGTTTCAGGCACGGCCTCGTAGCCGAGCTTGGCGATGGCGCGCAGTTCGTTGTCGAGATCGATATTGAGCTGGCCTTCGATGCGGCCTTGCGCATTGTGAACCCGGTAGCCCGACACCGTCTCGCGGAACAGGCCATAGCCGTCGATGGTGGCGGAGTTTTCGCGCCAGTCGGAAACGGCGGTAAAGCGCAACGCCGTCTCGGACAGCAGCGCCGACGTGCCGGCGGCGCTCGAATCGCCATTCGTGGTGGCGGTCATGCCCTGTTCGATCGACGGCCGGATGTTGAAGGAGCCCCATTTGACGCCGGTGGGCGCGAACGGATCGTCCTCGGCTTTCTTGTTCTGGCCTTCGATGGCGGCGGTGCGCTCGGCGCCGCGGTCGAGCTTCTGCCTGTCGGCGCTGTCGACGGTGAGAGCACGACGGTTGGCCGTCTCCTCATCCGTGTCGGTCGTGCCGGCAGCGTCCGTCGTGGAGGCGGTCGTTGAAGCGGTGGTATCAGTGGTTGCAGCCGTCGTTTTTTTCTTCTTTTTCGACTTGTCGGCCGTCTTGGTGCCCGCCTTGGTCTTGTCCTGATCCGTAGCCTTCTGCCCGGCGCTCGACGGACGGCGGCGAGGCTTAGGCGGCGTCGCATTGTCGGTGGCGGTGTCGTCGGTCGCAAGCGGCGGATCGAAAATGCTGCCGGTAGCGGCGTCGGTGTTCGTGTCGTCAGGGACAGCGCCTGCGCTGGCCGGCAGATAGGTGCGCGGCGGCGCATCGTCCTGCGCGGCGTTGGCCGACTGTTGCCGGCCTTGGGTGGCAAGGGCGAGCTGCCTTGCCTTGCGCTGCTGGTCGGACAGGATCGCTGATTCGGAAACCTCGCCGCGCAGCTCGGTTTCCTGGGCATGAAGAGGTGCCGGGCGCAGCAAGGCAGACATGCTGGTCGCCAGCAACAAGGCGCATACCGCCTTGCCCTGTCGTCCTCTCGATTTTTCTGGCTGGGCCCCGGACATCGCCACCACTGCTTGCGCGGCGCTGTGCGCGCCATACTTACCGAACCGTAAATGGGGATGGTTAACGGAGGGTTGAGGCGGCGATCGTTCGTGCCGCTGTTTGCGGGTCTTGTGACCTGTTCGAGACCTCCGCCGGCTGGGCGCCAGCGCCATTTCTGTTGGACAGGCGGGCGGCAAAGCGCTAATCGCATCATCCATGCATGCGAGACCTCTCGATAAGAAGCCCCTGGACAGGCAAGCGTCGATCGATTCGGCACTGAGAACGGTGGCGACCGAACAGGCCGGCATCGCCGCCTTGGCCGAAGCGCTCGAGAACGGGCTGGCCGAGCCCTTCGCGCAGGCCGTCGACATGATCTCGAAGATCGAAGGCCGGCTGATCGTCACCGGCGTCGGCAAAAGCGGCCATATCGGCTCGAAGATCGCGGCGACGCTGGCCTCGACCGGAACACCGGCCTTCTTCGTCCATCCCGTCGAGGCCAACCATGGCGATCTCGGCATGATCGCCAGGGATGACGCCATCATCGCCATCTCGTGGTCGGGCGAGAGCAAGGAGATGCTCGGCATCGTCGCCTATTCCCGGCGTTTCTCCATTCCGCTCATCGCCGTCACGTCAGGCGAGACATCGGCGCTGGCGCGCGCGGCCGACGTGGTGCTGCTTTTGCCGCGCACCCCGGAGGCCTGTCCGCATGGGCTGGCGCCGACGACGTCGACGCTGCTGCAGCTGGTCATCGGCGATTCGCTGGCGATCGCGCTGCTCGAGGCGCGCGGCTTCACCCCGGACCATTTCCGCACCTTCCATCCTGGCGGTCAGCTCGGCGCCAATTTGACCATGGTCTCCGAGATCATGCGGGTCGGCGACCAGATGCCGCTGGCCGTGCTCGGCACCAAGATGCCGGAAGCGGTGATGACGCTGTCGCAGAAGAAGGTCGGCTGCGTGCTGATCGTCGACGCCAATGGCGAACTGGCCGGGATCATCACCGACGGCGATGTCGCGCGCAATCTGCACCGCAATCTGGCCGACGTTATCGTCGACGAGGTGATGACCCGCACGCCCAAGACGGTCGATCCGCAGACGCTCGCCGGCACGGCGATCGCGCTGCTGAACGAGCACAATATCGGCGCGCTGGTGGTGACCAGGAACAACATGCCGCTCGGCGTGGTGCATTTCCACGACCTGCTGCGCATCGGTGCCGCCTAGGCATGCCGATATTCAGGTGAGGCCGGTCTGCAAACGGCGGCCCCCTGCGCGTCCCCGTTCTACTGCGTCGCAGTAGAACTGAGCTCACGTACAAAAAGTACGCTCCGCTCCGGTTCTCGGAACCCGCCGTTTTCGACTCGGCCTGACCTGAATCTCAACATACCTAGCGAGATGGGTCTGCTATGAAACAATCAGACCCGCTCCACCGTCAGTTCCAGGTCTGTATCCGCGGCACCCGTCACGCGCACCTGCGTACCGGCCGGCAGGTCCGGGCCGGAGACGCGCCATAGCGTGTCGCCGAGCTTGATGCGGCCGCGGCCGTCCTTTATCGGCTCGGCAAGCGTCGCCATGCGACCCACCATCTGCGCGCCTCGCCGGTTGAGCAGCGGCTGGTCGGTCGGCTGGTCACGTCCGCCCATGAGTTTCTTGCCGACGAAGGCTGAAACCAGCGACAGCGCCAGGAAGGCAAGGACCTGGACCTGCCAGGTCCAGATCGCCGCGTCCCAGATCAGCAGCGACACCGCGCCAATGATGAGCGCGGCGACGCCGATCCACAGCATGAAGAAGCCCGGCGCGATGACCTCCACCACCAGCAGCACGAAGCCCAAGACCATCCAGTTCCAAGGGCCGAGTTCGGAAATGATGCGATCGAACATGGGAGTATGCTCCTACTTCTTGTTGAGCATGATCTTTTCCGAAAACCGATTCCCACTTTTCGGGATCATGCTCCCATGATCTCAGTTTTCGCTCGGCCGTACGACCGGGGGGCGGGCGGCCTGGCGCTGCGCGCCGGTCGTGCCTTCGCTGCGGAAGACTTCCTTGGCGATCTCGCCGATACCGCCGAGCGAGCCGATCAACGACGACGCCTCGAAAGGCATCAGCACGATCTTGCTGTTGGTGGCCGTGCCGATCTTGCCCAGCGCCTCGGTGTATTTCTGCGCGACGAAGTAATTCAGCGCCTGCACGTCACCCTTGGAAATCGCTTCCGACACCACCTGGGTGGCCCGGGCTTCGGCCTCGGCCGAGCGTTCACGTGCCTCTGCGTCGCGGAAGGCGGCTTCCTTGCGGCCTTCCGCCTCGAGGATTTGCGACTGCTTGAGGCCTTCGGCGGCCAGGATCTGCGCGCGCTTGTTACGCTCGGCTGTCATCTGACGGCCCATCGATTCGATAAGGTTGGCCGGCGGGTTGATGTCCTTGATCTCGACGCGGGTGATCTTGATGCCCCACGGATGCGCCGCTTCGTCGACGACGCGCAGCAGGCGCTCGTTGATGGCGTCGCGATTGGACAACAGCTCGTCGAGGTCCATCGAGCCCATGACGGTACGGATGTTGGTCATCGTCAGGTTGAGGATGGCGTTCTGCAGGCCGGCAACCTGGTAGGCGGCCTGTGCCGCATTGAGGATCTGGTAGAAGGCGATGCCGTCGACACCGACGATGGCGTTGTCGCGGGTGATGATTTCCTGGCTCGGAACGTCGAGAACCTGCTCCATCATGTTCATCTTGGCGCCGATGCGATCGACGAACGGCGTGATGATGTTGAGGCCGGGGCTCAGTGTCCTGGTGTAACGACCGAAACGTTCGACCGTATAGTTGTAGCCTTGGGGAACTGTCTTGATGCCTTTGAACAGCACCAGCACGACAAGCGCGACAAGAACAACGACCGCAATATCGAAACCACTGAAATCCATTTGGCTCTCCCTCAGAAGCGGGCCGCGAGAGCCATTCCCGCGCAGCCGACTTCACCAAAGACTTAAGTGTGTTTCAGGATCGTTACAATCAGGTGATGAAGGATTGTTTGCGGGTCTGCACTCACCGGTTGAAAGCAAACAGCTCCGCATCCATGTCGGCAAGTCCCTTGATCGAAGCCGAAACAATTTCGGAAGCGATGCGCGAGAAGGTGATGCCGTTGCCGCCGTAACCCATGACGGCGTGGATACGCGGATGCCTCGGGATAGCGCCGATATATGGCAGGCCGGTGGTCGTGGTGCCGAACGAACCAGTCCAGGCAAATTCGGGCTTCACATCGAGACAGGGGAACAGCCGGCCCAGCTTGTCGGCAATTCGGGCACTCTTGTCAGCGATCAGTTCGTCGCGCCGCGTCTCATCGGCAAAATCCTCGTCCTCGCCGCCGCAGATCACCCTGCCGTCGGCCGTCGCCCTGAGGTAGAGGTAGGGGTCCGACGCTTCCCAGATGAACGCCGGACCCGGCCAGAGATTTCGCGGCTGCGGGCGCGTCGCGATCGCCCAGGTCGAGATGATCCGGTGGGCGGCCGCCGGCACGATGTCGACCAGTTCATAGCCGGTGGCCAGAACCACATGCCGTGCCGTGATGGTGGGACCGTCCTTCGTGGTCACGACCACCTTGTCGGCGCTGTCTTCGATCGCCGTCGCTTCCGCAGGAGCGTAAAGACGTGCCTTGCGCTCCAGTGCCTTGAGCAGGAGGCCGGCCGTCAGCTTGCGCGGGTCGAGCGCGATGTTGCCGTGGCTGAGGATTGCGCCGCCGCGGTCGACGCCGAATGTCGCCGCCAGCGGCTGCGGTGTCAGATAGGCGGCTGCGATGCCCGCCTGTCGCCGTGCATCGGCTTCACAGTGCAATTCCGATGGCCCGAGAACCGTGCCCGCCAGATAGAGCGACTGGCTGCGGCGCATGCGACAGTCGATTGCTAGATCCTCGATACGGCCGGCCAGATTTGAAACGGCAAGCCGCGAGCGCCGCCAGGCCTGCTGTGCCTTGGCTTTGCCGATCATCTTCGACAGGGTTGAAAGCGGCTGATCGATTTCAAACTGGACCAGTGCCGTGGTCGCCGCGGTCGAGCCTTTCAGCGGCCCGCGCCGGTCGATGCAGATCACCTGATGCCCGTCCGCCGTCAGCGCCTCGGCCATCATGGCGCCGCTGATACCCATGCCGATGATCAGGACATCGGTTTTGACGTCGCGGGTCAGCGCCGACGTCGGCACGGCCGGCGCCCGATAGGCGGACCAGACGGGCCGGCCAGTTCTGAGGTCGAGTTTGCGGGACATCGAATTCTCCGGAGGAACTGCTCAACGCTCCGGAGTGGCTCTTGTTCCGGTGTTAGACCCAGCCGGACAGTTCGCGTCGCACCATCGCCTCGATCACCGCCATCCCCTCGGCGCTGTCGTTGAGGCAAGGGATATGCGCGAAATTCTTGCCGCCGGCGTGATGGAAAGTCTCGGCGGCCTCCCGGCCAATCTCGTCCAGCGTCTCGATGCAGTCGACGGAAAAGCCGGGATTGACGATGGCGATGGATTTGACGCCGTCCTTGGCCAGCTTCTCCACCGTCTTGTCGGTGTAGGGCTGCAGCCATTCCTGGGCGCCGAAGCGGGACTGGAAGGTGGTGATCAGCTTCTTCTCATCCCAGCCGAGCCTGTCGCGCAACAGCCGCGTCGTCTTGAGGCAGTGGCAATGGTAGGGGTCACCCTTTTCGAAATAGGGCCTTGGAATGCCGTGGTATGAGGCAATGACCACTTCGGGCTCGAAATCCAGCGTCGCGAGATTCTGCTCGATCGAACGCGCAAGCGCCTCGATATAGACGGGCTCGTCATAGTAAGGCGGCACGCTGCGGATGGCGGGGGCCGCGCGCATCTTCATCAAGGCGCGAAACAGCTGATCATTGGCGGTTGCCGTCGTCGTCGCGGAGTATTGCGGGTAGAGCGGGAACGAAAGAATGCGGTCGCAGCCCTGCGCGACCAATCTTTCGGCGACACTCGCGGTCGAAGGATTGCCGTAGCGCATCGCCCAGTCGACGACGACATCGGGCAGGTCGCGCAATGCCTCGGCCAGCTTTTCGCCCTGGGCGCGGGTGTAGGTGCGCAGCGGCGACTCGTTCTTTTCCTGGTTCCATATCCGGGCGTAGTTGGCGCCGGACTTCTTCGGCCGGCTGGTGAGTACCAGGCCATAGAGGATCGGATACCAGATCGCCTTGTTGAGCTCGATGACGCGCGGATCGGACAGGAATTCCCTGAGATACCGCCACATCGGCTTGAAGTCGGTGCCGTCAGGCGTGCCGAGATTGATCAGCATGACACCGACCTTGCCGGTCTTGACCGGCGGATGCCCGGCCGGCAGTGGGCCGAGGGCCTTCGCAGCTTTGGGATCGACAGCGGTTGTGAGCGTCATAGGGATTCTCCAGGAGGCGCGAACCTAATCATCCTGCGCGGGCTTTCAATGCCGCGTCTGGCCGCACCTTAACGCTTGTCCAGCCGAAAACAGAACACCCGCCCGGTTTCCCTGGCGGGTGTTGGATGGAAGAGGCGAAGTGACGTTACTTGGCCGGAATGGTCAGCGTCGCGCCAGGCATGAGCCGATGCGGCCTTTGACCCTTGTTGGCCTCGTAGATGAGTTTCCACTTGGTGGCGTCGCCATAGGCCTTCTTGGCCAGATCCCAGTAGGTGTCGCCGATAACGATGACATGGCTGCCCGTGGCCGGTACGGCTTCAGCGGGCTTTGCCGGTTCTGCCGGCTTGGCGGGTTCCGCCGGCGCCGCTGGTGCCGGCGCGGCCTCAGCCGGTTTTGCCGGGGCAGCGGGAGCGGGCGGGGCCGGTGGCGGAGGTGCCCCCTCGGTCGATATGGCCGGCGGCGTGTTGGCGATATCGCCTGAGTTGGCGGGCAGCTCAGGCATTGCCGGCGCCGCTTCCGCGGGCTTTGCCGGTTCAGCGGGTTTCGCTGCCTCGGCCGGTTTGGCAGCTTCTGCTGGCGCAGGGGCAGGGGTCGCCTCGGCTGGCTTTGCCGGCTCAGCAGGCTTGGCTGGTTCCGCTGCCGGTGCCGCCGCGACAGTGGCGGCGATCTCGGTGATGCGGCCGTCGAGCTTGGGCGTATAGGGCCGGTGGGCGCCGAGATAATCGGCCACGACCTGTTCGAGACCGGGGCCGTAGTCGTAAGCGTTCTTGGCCTTCTCGGCGAAGACCTTGTAGCCGTCGCCGCCCTGGCGTACGTAATTGTTGGTGGCGACGAGATAGTCCTTGTCGGGCTTGATCGGCGTCCATCCGCCGTTTTCCATGACCTCGACGGATTTGACGCGGCCGGCATTGGGCGCGACCGACTTGTCGAAGGCGTATTTGAGACCCGCCACCTGCGGGAAGCGGCCGGCGCCGTCCTCGATCTGGCTGAGGCCGCTTTCCAGCCCGGCGACCAGGTCCTTGCCCGAAATCTGGAAGGTCGCCAGCGTGTTCTGGAAGGGCAGCACGGTCAGCACTTCACCCATGGTGACGGTGCCCTTGTCGATCGAGGCGCGCAGGCCGCCGCCATTGGAGATGACGATCTCGACGCCCTGTCCCTTGACGCGGTCGAGGATGGCGTCGGAGACGAGGTTGCCCATCGCGCATTCCTTGGCGCGGCAATTCTCGCGGCTGCCGTCGATCACGTCCGTGGTCTCGGCGACTTCCTTGTTCTTCAGCGCCTCGATCGGCGCGCCGAGTTCCTTGATGCGGGCGAGCACGGCGGGATCGGGCGTGATCGACTTGTCGAGAAAGATCGGATCGCCGCTCGCCGACTTGACGACGCCATTGTCGTCGAACACCACCTTGAACTCGCCAAGATATTTCGAATAGGAGGCCGCCTGCACCACCGGCACCTTGTAGCCGCCGGGGTTGTCGACCATCGTCGGGTAGGGGCCCGCCGCCTTGGGATCGGTGTTGGACAAAAGCGTATGGCTGTGGCCGCCGACGACGACGTCGATGCCCGGGATCTTGGCGATGATGTCGCGTTCCCTGTTGTAGCCGATATGGGTCACGGCGATGATCTTGTTGACGCCTTGTGCCTTCAGCTTCTCGACTTCCGCGGTGATCGACTTGACGTCGTCCGCGATCGCGATGTTGGGGCCGGGGGAGGCGAGTTCGGGCGTGTCGTTGGTGACGGCGCCGACAATGCCGATCTTCTGGCCGCCGACCTCGACGACGATCGACGGCTTGATCTTGCCGGCCGCGCCGGACTTGTCGTTGGGCACGACATTGGCACTGACGATCGGGAACTTCGCCTTGTCGAGGTAAGGCACCAGCGCGCTCTCGCCGTCGTCGAATTCATGGTTGCCGAGCGTCACGGCGTCGAGCTTCATCTGATTGAGGAATTCCTCCTCCACGGTGCCCTTGTAGGTGGTGTAGAACAGCGATCCCTGGAAGCTGTCGCCCGCATTGAGCAGCAGCACGTTCTGCCCTTCGAGCTTCTTGCGTTCCTGGGCGATCGCCGTGATCAACCGGCCGGCGCCGCCGATGCATTCGCCCTTGGTCTCCTCGTCAGCCGAACAGGTCGACTCATATTTGTTGTTGCCTTCGATGCGGCTGTGCCAGTCATTGAAATGCAGAATGTTCAATGTGTAGTCGGCAAAGGATGCGCCGGCCGACAGGCCAAGCGTCGATGCGGACAGGGCGGCAATGGCGGCAAGCTTTCTCATCTTCGTCTCCCGGTGGGCTGATCGGAGGCGTTTAACGCCCTTGCTTGACTGGGGTATAACAGCCAGCGTTTTGACCATGTTCCCATCGCGTTCCGGCTGACGCAAGCGGAAATGCCGCCACTCTTTGCAGGCGCAAAAAAGGACGGCCGCCAATCGGCCGCCGTCCCCGATCAGTCCAGCGTTGGCCGGTCAGACGCGTCGCGTCAGCACGAAGTTCTGGCCGGACGAGCTGGTGCAGTTCAACTGGCTGGTGGAGATCAGCAGGCAGTTGAAGCTGACCGGCGTCTGGCGGATCAGCGACGTCCCGTTGATCTCGACCGATGTGGCGCCGGTCATCGTATAGCTGCCATCGGCCAGCTTCTGGCCGGTGTCGGTGGCGACGGTCGTGAACTTGCCGCCGGTGAAGGTCGACAGGCCGGTGCCCTTGGCATCGATCCACGAACCCTCGACGCCTTTCGGCGCGGCCGCCATCGGCGGTGCGTCGGGACCGCTTGTGGTGCAGGCAGCGAGCATCATGGCAAAGGAACCCGCCACGCCCATCGAAAGAACTTTGCGCGCAATAGTCATCTGAAATCCTCTCCAAACGCATCGGCCCAAAAATCGGTTTCGATTTTGGCAGGCGCGACGCGAACGTCCAAAGTGCTGGTGCGGGCGTGCGTCCCGCAAGACGCGCGCTGCCCCAGGCCGCATCTCTTCAATCGCCCGATTTCCGGGCGATTGCAAGGCAATGGCGCATGGTGCGCAGGGTGCTATCGGACGAGGATGTTGCGGAATTGCCACGGATCGCTGCGGTCGAGGTCCTCAGGGAAGAGGCCCGGGCGTCCGTCGAGCGGCGTCCAGTCGGTGTAGTGGCCTTCGACCGGTCCGAGATAGGGCGACTGCACTTCCAGGCAACGCTTGTAGTCCATCTCGTCGGCCTCGACGATGCCGGCATCGGGATTTTCCAGGGCCCAGACCATGCCGGCCAGAACCGCCGAGGTGACCTGAAGGCCGGTGGCGTTCTGATAGGGCGCCAGCTTGCGTGCCTCGGCCAGCGACAGGTGCGAGCCATACCAATAAGCGTTCTTGTCGTGGCCGTAGAGCAGGACACCGAGTTCGTCGACACCGTCGACCAGCTCGTTCTCGTCGAGCACGTGGTGCACCGGCTGAGGCTTGCCGGCGGCACCGAACATCTCGTCCAGCGACAGGATCGCGTCGTTGCAGGGATGGTAGGCGTAATGGCAGGTCGGCCGGTACTGGACCTTGCCCTTCTTTGAGCGAACGGTGAAGAAATCGGCGATCGAGATCGATTCGTTGTGCGTCACCAGGAAGCCGTATTGCGCGCCCGGCGTCGGGCACCACGAGCGCACGCGCGTGTTGGCGCCGGGCTGCTCCAGATAGATCGCGGCCTTGGAGCCGTGCTTGTGCTTCTTGGCGTTCTTCGGCATCCACTTCTCATGCGTGCCCCAGCCGAGCTCGGCGGGCTGCAAGCCTTCGGAGATGAAGCCCTCGACCGACCAGGTGTTCCAGAACACATCCATCGGCTTCGGCTTCTTGGTGCGCTGGGTGTCGCGCTCGGCGATGTGGATGCCCTTGACGCCGGCCTTCTTCATCAGCTTGGCCCAGCCCTCGCGGTCTTCCTGTGCCGGCTCCGAGAACTCCAGGCCAAGATCGGTGGCGAGGTTGACCAGCGCCTGCTTGACGAACCACGAGACCATGCCGGGATTGGCACCGCAGGTGGAGACGGCGGTGGCGCCGCCGGGCTTGTCCTGCTTTTCCTGGATCATCGCTTCGCGCAGCGCATAGTTGGTGCGGCTGGCATTGTCGGCCTTGGCGTCGAAATAGAAGCCGAGCCATGGCTCGACGACGGTGTCGATGTAGAGCACGCCGAGCTTGCGGCAGAGACGCATCAGGTCGACCGAGCCGGTGTCGACCGACAAATTGACGCAAAAGCCCTGACCGCCGCCATTGGTCAAAAGCGGCGTCAGAAGCTTCTTGTAGTTCTTCTCGGTCACCGCTTCCTGGACGAAGGCGATGCCGCGCTCGTCGAGCAGCTTGCGGTCAGTATCGCGCGGGTCGAGGACCGTCATGCGCGACTTGTCGAACTTGAAATGGCGTTCGATGAGCGGCAGCGTCCCCCGTCCGATCGAGCCGAAGCCGATCATCACCACGGGGCCGGTGATCTCACCGTAAACGGGCCAGTTTTCATTCGCCATTTTATCGAGCACTCCTTCAGACACATGCAAAAGCCGGGCAAACACCCGCAAAACCCGGGCATTTTCGCCCGACGGTCATGCGCTACATCACAGATCATTGTCATAAACCAGCGAAAAGCGCCAACCCGTGGCTAGCGGTCCCTGGCCATGTGGTTAAGGACTGCGATCAGCCGGTCGCGGTCCGATGTCAGGCCCTTGTAGTCGAGCTGAGCGAGATCGAGCGCTTCGAGCTGGGCGGCAAAGGATAGTGCCAGCGTCGCCCGGTCCGGGTGCCGCTCCAGCACGGCGAGCGGATCGAGATGGATGCGGATGGTGAACAGGATGTCGCGCGAGGCCGGCAGCTTGCGCAGCGTCTGTCGCTCGACGCGGATGAAGGCGTGCGCCCTGACGTCACCGTCGGGGAAGCGTGTCGGCCGGTTGGTGGCACGGTCGATGCGCTCGACGTTGGACAGCGGATGATAGAGCGCATTGTCGGCCTGGATCGACCAGTTGAAGCGTTCGACCGCTTGGCCTTGCAGGCCGTCGAACATGCGGTTGATCAATTCGGCCGGCCGCGTGCCCGGACCGAAGCCGGGCACGGGCTCGTGGATCTGCTGCAGCGGCTTGCCGAATTTTTCGGTGAGCGACCAGGACGAAGGAAAGCACAGCGAGCCGGCAGCGAGCCGCCAGCCGCTGTCGTCGCGGCGCATCAAGATCAGGTCCTCCTGGACCAGCAGCGAGGCCGCGACCAGCGGTGCGTCGGCGAGACCCGAAGGCAAAGCAGGGTGGTCTGCCGCACCCACCACCTCGATGTCCGCATCGGTGCGGCGATGGGTGCGCGGAAATCGTTGCGGCAGATAGGCGCCGAGCAAGTCGAGCACTTCCTGCTGGGCGTCCCGCGTGCCGCCCTCCTCGACGAAAACCCGCTCGGGGATTTCGGCATAAAGCCGGCGCTTCTCGGCGAGATAGGGCAGAAGATAGCCGTCGACCTCGATCCAGTTTGCCGGGTCGAGCGGCTTCAGCCCGATGTTGAACAGCTTCGACGAGCCGTCATAAGGGGTGTGGATGGGCAGGGCCTCGACCAAGCTCATGCTTCCTTGAAAGCGTCGAGACCGGCGGCGGTCATCCTGACCAGGAATTCGGTGACCTCGTAGTCCGCGGCGCCCGCCTTGGCGAAGGGGTCGGCAGCCAGCCTGGCGTCGAGGATCTCGCGCGGGCATTGCGCGATGATGATGCCGCCGGTCCGCGGTTTCTTCGGCCCGGAAGCGATGAAGACGCCCTCCGCGTAGCATGCCTTCAGCCATTCGACATGCGCCGCCTGCAGCCGGTCGATCTCGGTCAGAGGCACTTTGTAGTTCAGCGAAACGACGAACATGGGATTCTCCTGGTCACGCCAGCCTTGCGGGTATCAAGCCGCGCAGCGAATTGCCGACAAAGAGTGCCTTGGCCGACTTCAGATCGTCGTAGCTGTAGATTGCTTCTTCCGCCCGGCCTTCATCCAGAAGCTCGGCGCGCAATACGCCAGGCAGCAGGCCGCAATCGAGCCGGGGCGTTGCCAGTGCGCCGCCGCCGAAATCGGCGAAGACATTGGTGATGGTGCCTTCGCAGATTTCGCCGCGCTCATTGGCCAGCAGCACCTCGTCGGCCTGGGTGACGAGATATTCGGAACGGGCATGCGTGTAGAGCTGGCGCCGGCTGGTCTTGTGGCGCAGCAGCGTGTTTTGTGAATCAAGCCGCGTCCGCGCCAGCCGCAATATCCAGACCTTGTCGGCAGCGAGAGGTTCGTAGGGCTGTGCCGAGGCCGTCGCATCGCCGTTGCGCGCCAAGGCGAGCCGCGTGCGCATGGCGGTTCGGGAGCCGTCGACCGCCTTGCCCAGCACGGCGCCGATCTTCTGCGGATCGCAGGCAAAGCCAAGTTCCGCCGCCGAGCCATAGAGGCGCGCAAGGTGGCGGTCGAAGCGCAGGAAGCCTGTCTCGGGCTGCCAGCGCATGGTCTCGATCAGCTCGAAATCGGCGGTGTCCCCGTCGCGAAGCGGGCTTTGAGCAGACACTCCTGATACTCCTCCTCGGGCGTCGAATCGAAGACGATGCCGCCGCCTACATTGTAGACCGCCTCGCCGCTGGCAAAGAGCGAGATGGTGCGGATCGCCACGGAAAAGCGCATCGTTCCGCCGGGTGCGATCCAGCCGACGGCGCCGCAATAAACGTCGCGCGGCGTGCCCTCCAGATCGTGCAGGATCTCCATGGCGCGGATCTTTGGCGCGCCGGTGATAGAGCCGCAAGGGAAGAGTGCCGCGAAGACCTGGCGGATGGTGAGGCCAGGCAGCAGCTTCGCCCTGACGTCGCTCACCATCTGGTGGACCGTCGGGTAGCTCTCGATGCGGAACAGTTCCGGCACCTCCAGCGTGCCGACCTCGCTGATCAGCGAGATGTCGTTGCGCAGGAGATCGACGATCATCCGGTTCTCGGCCTGGTTCTTCTCGTCATTGCGCAGGAAGTCTTTCTGCCGCTCGTCCTCGGTCTTCGTCGCGCCGCGCGGGGCCGTGCCTTTCATCGGATGCGTCTCGATCATCCCGGCCGCACTGATCTCGAAGAACAGTTCGGGCGAGCGCGACAGCACGATGGGATCGCCCAGCGCCACCAGCGCGCCGTACTTCACCGGCTGGCGTTCGGTCAGCGCATCGAAGGCGGCAAGCGGATCGCCGGACCATTGCGCCTGCACCGGAAAGGTCAAATTGCCCTGGTAGCAATCGCCTTGCCTGATGTGCTGGTGCAGCCGCGAGAAGCGTTTTTCGTAGTCCTCGAAAGACCACGTCGCCCGCGCATCGAAGATCGGGCCGTTCGGGGCTGCCGTGTTGCGCGGCGGCACTGCTTCCTCGATGGGTGCATCGAACACGCCGAGGCAGATCAGCGGAGCGCGGCGCCGGCCCGGCAGCAAGGGAACGAGTTTCGGTTCGAGCAGGTAACCGGCCTCGTAGGAGAAATAGCCGGCCAACCATTTGCCGGCGTCATGCGCTGCCTGCGCCGCTTCCAGCGCCTGCGGGAAATCCCGGGCCTCATGCGCCACGATGATGTCGGCCGGCCGGTCGAACACGAGCTGACGCGCGCTTTCGTCGTTGCGGAAAATGGCGGCGGGCAGGGACATGGGGACCAGGATCGATGAAGCCGTCGATCGCTCTATATGGGGGGCCGCTCGCGTGCAATCGAGGGAACGGCACCTTGCCCCTCAAAGCCGACCTCCTGGCGGCATTGCCCCCAAGAAGAAGCCGGCGGGGCCTGTGGCCCCGCCGGCTTGATGATCTGCCTCCGCCGCTCAGGTGTTGCTGGCGGTTCCGGCTGTCGGAAACTGCTTGGCGAATTCCTTCTCGTCGCCGGCGGCGAGCAGCTTGGCCTGCTCGATCCAGCGTTCGCGCGCGATGCGGCCGTCGAAGTTCATCACGTCCTCGATCCGCTTGATGTCGGCTGCCGTCCAGGCGGCGATCTGGGCGAAGGTGGTGACGCCCTGCGCCTTGAGCAGCTTCTCGTTGACCGGGCCGATACCGATCAGCCGGCGCAGATTGTCTGATTTGCCCGCCGCAGGCTTGGCTGCTGCTGGTTTGGCCGCCGCTGGTTTGGCTGCGGCCGGCGCAGCTTTCTTGGCGGCTGCCGGCTTGGGCGCGGCCGCGCTTTTGGCTGTCGAAGCAGCGGAGGCTGCGGGTTTGCTCGCGGCGGGCTTGGAGGCCGCTGGCTTCGGTGCCGACTTGGCGGTGGCGGCTTTCGCCGGCGCTGCTTTCGCGGCCGGTTTGGCAGGCGCAGTCTTGGCCGGGGCAGGTGCGGATTTGGCTGCGGCCGGCGTCGACATCAGGGCTGCCGGCGCCTGACTGGCGGCCTTTGCTCCGCCGCCCGTGGATGCCTGCGCGTCGCGCAACTGGCGCTCGAGGTCGGCCCGGGTCTTGCCGCATGCATTGAGTTCGCCGGTCAGGCGGTCGCTGTCGGCACGCAGCCTGTCGCGCTCGCTGCGGGTGCGGTCGAGGTCGCCGCGCAGACTGTCGAGCTCACCACGCAGGCGACCCCAGAAGAACCAGCCAACCAGAACGCCTACAAGGAACGCCAGGACCACGTAGAAAAAAGTGCCCATTGTCTCTCTCCAGTCAGATCCGTCTGCCGTGGGTCATGACCTTCGGCGATGGACTACTCGTGATGGTTCCGCGGGTTCGCAGAACAGCCGGCTTCGGTTCGAGCTGTCGGCGATCGGCTTTTCCAGCCCATGGCCAACGGCCGTTGTCGCGTTCGCCTGAGCGTCACGGCCGGCTGAGATTTTCCCTCGCCGATCCGCATAGGCTCCGGCTGAGCTTGTGGCGAAGGCTATCATAGAGCTTGTGGAAAGCTATGGGAAAAACTCCCGCCTAGAGTTCTTCAAGAACAAATATTTAGCGAAAGAACAGAGCCGTCCCAACATGCATTCCGGCTAAACTGTTCTTTGCAAGCGAGAGGCGTCTCAGCCGTCGAGCGTTTCCAGTTCATCGATCAGGCCGCTGATGACGCCGAGCCCGATCTGCCAGAAGGCGGGGTCGGTGGCGTCGAGGCCGAAGGGCGCCAGAAGCTGCGAATGATGCTTGGTGCCGCCGGCGCGCAGCATCTCGAAATACTTGTCCTGAAAACCGCGCTCGGCGTTCTGGTAGACGGCGTAGAGCGAGTTCACCAGGCAGTCGCCGAACGCGTAGGCATAGACGTAGAACGGCGAGTGGATGAAGTGCGGGATGTAGGTCCAGAATACCTCGTAACCCTCGCGCAGCTTGATCGCCGGGCCGAGGCTTTCGGCCTGCACTTCCAGCCAGAACTGGCCGAGCCTGTCAGATGTCAGTTCGCCGTTGCGGCGCTCGGCATGCACCTTGCGCTCGAATTCGTAGAAGGCGATCTGGCGCACCACCGTGTTGATCATGTCCTCGACCTTCTGGGCGAGCATGGCCTTGCGCTCGCGCCGGTCGGTGGTCTGCTCGAGCAGCGAGCGGAAGGTCAGCATCTCGCCGAAGACCGAAGCCGTCTCGGCCAGGGTCAGCGGTGTCGAAGCCATCAGCGCGCCCTGGCCGGCGGCCAGCACCTGGTGCACGCCGTGGCCGAGTTCATGCGCCAGCGTCATCACGTCGCGCGGCTTGCCCATGTAGTTGAGCAGCACATAAGGGTGGGCCGACGGCACGGTCGGATGGGCAAAGGCGCCTGGCGACTTGCCCGGGCGCACCGGCGCGTCGATCCAGTTGCGGTCGAAGAAGGTGCGCGCGATCTCGGCCATCTCGGGCGAGAAGCGCTGATAGGCCGACAGCACGGTGTTCCTGGCTTCGTCCCAGCCGATCACTGACTGCGGCGTCTCCGGCAACGGCGCGTTGCGGTCCCAGTGGTTCATCACGTCCATGCCGAGCCAGCGGGCCTTCATCGCGTAGTAGCGATGCGACAGGCGCGGATAGGCCTCGCGCACCGCAGTGGCGAGCGCATCGACCACGCCGCGCTCGACGCGGTTGGCGAGATGGCGGGAATCGGCAATGTCCTCGAAGCCGCGCCAGCGGTCCGAGATTTCCTTGTCCTTGGCCAGCGTGTTGGTGATCAGGGTGAAGGTGCGCAAATTCTTGCGGAAGGTGGCGGCCAGCGCCTCGGAGGCACGGCGACGCACCTCACCATCGGCATCCTGCAGGCGATTGAGGGCCGGCTCCAGCGTCAGTTCCTCGCCGTCGACGTCGAAGCGGAGGTCGGTCATCGTCTCGTCGAACAGGCGGTTCCAGGCGCCGCGTCCGGTGATCGACTTCTCGTGGAAAAGCTGCTCGACGCGGTCCTCGAGCTGGTAGGGCTTGTCCATTCTGAGGTCGAGCACCCAGGGCCGGTAGTGGCCGAAAGCCGGATCGCTGGTGAGCGCGCTTTCGATCGCGGCGTCGTCGATCAGGTTCAGTTCGAGCGCGAAGAACAGCAGATGCGCGCTGGCGTCGGTCATCTTCTCCTGAATGTCGCCATAGAGCTTGGCGCGCTGCGGATCGGCGGTGTTGCCGGCATAGACCAGGCCGGCATAGGAGACGATGCGGCCGATCAGTTCCTCCAGCGCCTCGTAGGCGACCAGCGCCTCGCCCAGTCTGCCGGCCGCGCCGCGCCCGGCCTCGGCGGCGAGCGTGCCCTTCCAGCGGCTCTCGAAAGCGATTGCGTCAGCGGCGGCTTTTGCGATGTCACGCTTCAGTTCCGGGGCTTCCATGCCGGCATAGAGGTCGGCAAGGTTCCATTCCGGCAGATCGCCAAGCTCGGCCGCGCCCTGACCGGACGCCGGTGCCGCAAGCCGCCGACCAAACATCATGCGCATCGACAATACCTTCTGTGAATTATGGGGTCAGAATCAAGCAGCAGAATCAGGGGGAACAGGCAAGCCGGTCAAATCCTAAGGAATTCGTTCACCGGGTTTTTTGAAACCTTATTTAGAACCCTGTGCCAAGATGATCCATGGGGATTTCGGGCGCGGGCAGTTCAAGACAGTCATGACAGGTTCCATTCTCATAGTCGATGACGATCCCGTGCAGCGCCGGCTGCTCGAGGCGGCGGTGACGCGGTTCGGCCACACGGCTATCGTCGTCGACGGCGGCGAGGCTGGCCTCGACGCGCTCGACGGGCCTCGCGACCGCGACATCTGCGTGGTCATCCTCGACCTGGTCATGCCCGGTCTCGACGGCATCGGCGTGCTTAAAGCGATGCGCGAACGCGACATCACAGTCCCGGTCATCGTGCAGACCGCCCAGGGCGGCATCGAAACCGTGGTGTCGGCGATGCGCCACGGCGCCTTCGATTTCGTCGTCAAGCCGGCGTCACCCGACAGGCTGCAGGCCTCGATCGCCAATGCGCTCAAGGTCGAGGCGGTCGAAGGCGAGGTCAAGCGCACGTCGCGCAAGCGCGGCGGATTGCTGACGTTCAGGGACATGATCACCCACAGCCCGGCCATGGACAGGGTGATCCGCCTCGGCCAGAAGGCGGCAGCGTCCAACATCCCGATCCTGATCGAAGGCGAATCCGGCGTCGGCAAGGAACTGGTGGCGCGCGCCATCCAGGGCAGCGGCGACCGCCGCTCGAAACCCTTCGTCACCGTCAATTGCGGCGCCATTCCCGACAATCTGGTCGAATCGATCCTGTTCGGCCACGAGAAGGGCTCGTTCACCGGCGCCACCGACAAGCACACCGGCAAATTCGTCGAAGCGCATTCAGGCACGCTGTTCCTCGACGAGATCGGCGACCTGCCGCTCGACGTGCAGGTCAAGCTGTTGCGTGCCGTGCAGGAGGGCGAGGTCGATCCGGTCGGCGGCCGTTCGACCGTCAAGGTCGACATCAGGCTGATCTCGGCGACGCATCGCAACCTCCTGCAGCAGGTCAAGGACGGCAAGTTCCGCGAGGACCTGTTCTACCGGCTCAACGTCTACCCGATCTTCGTGCCGCCGCTGCGCGACCGCCGCGACGACATTCCGCATCTGGTCACGCATTTCATGGAGAAGGTGGCGCCCGCCGACCCGCGCCATCGCCTGCAAGGCATTTCGCCGGCAGCGCTTGCCGTGCTGGAGGCCTATGACTGGCCCGGCAACATAAGGCAGCTCGAAAACGCCGTCTTCCGCGCCTCCGTGCTGTGTGAAGGCGACGTGCTCGATGTCGATGATTTTCCGCAGATCCGCGCCCAGGTGGAAGGCACCGTCAATCTCGAAACGGACGACACGGCACCTCGCCTCTCATCGCCTCCGGAACTCCGCGACGAGGGAGACGCGGCCGGCGATGCCGCGCCAGCCGCCGAGCCGGATCGGCCGGCCGTGCTTCAGCCCAGATTCGGCACGCTGCGGGCGCTCGACGAACGCGGCAATGTGCGCGCGCTCGCCGATGTCGAACTCGAGATGATCAAGCTCGCCATCGATCACTACAACGGCCAGATGAGCGAAGTCGCGCGCCGGCTCGGCATCGGCCGCTCGACGCTCTACCGCAAGCTCAAGGAATACGGCATCGACCCGGAGACGGGGCGTGTCGAGCGTCTTGCTTCCTGAGGTACGCTCCGCTCCGGTTCCCGGAACCCACCGTTTTCGTCGCGGCCCGACCTGAATCTCAACCCACCTTGGGAGCGCTTGATCTCTTTCAGAAGCAGGACCACGCCCCGGCGCAAGGTTGGGACCAGCTTGCTATGACAGGATTGCCACTGTATCGGGGTTTCGGCTGGAATATGGCATGCCTGTGGACAGCTCTGTTCACGCATTAAGGCTAACGGTAACAGATCGTGTTCGGCCAAAGCCGGAATCCTGATCTAAACCAGCGGTTTACCAAGAAATCTTGTGAACAATTTTTGACGGGATATCGCCATGGTGTTACCGCATTTCGGCTTCAATAAGCGATGATTAACCATTAGGATCGATATTCGGATGTGAAAACGACACATCCGTTTGGGCAAATCCGGGGACAAACGGCAGCCTGCAAGGCCTTTTGATTTGAACAGAATCGAACGACTCACAAACGGGCGTCATCATCATCTGAGCGTCTGGCCGAGATGGCTGGCAGCGGTGATTGTCGCTTTTGGTCTTGTTGCCGCGGCGGCCACTGGCGCCAGCGCAGAGACGCGTTCGCTGAAGCTCTATCACCTGCACACGCACGAAAAGGCCGAGATCGTCTACAAGCGCAACGGCCGCTACCTTCCCGAGGGTCTGCGCAAGATCAACATCATCCTGCGCGACTGGCGCCGCAACGAGCCGACCAAGATGGATCCGCGCCTGCTGGACCTAGTCTGGGAGGCCTACCGCGAAAGCGGCGCCACCGACTATATCCAGGTCGTGTGCGGCTACCGTTCGCCGGCGACCAACTCGATGCTGCGCAGCCGCAGCCGGGGCGTCGCCGAGAAGAGCCAGCATATGCTCGGCAAGGCGATGGACTTCTACATTCCCGGCGTGCCGCTGAAGAAGCTGCGCAACATCGGCCTCAAGATGCAGGGCGGTGGCGTCGGTTACTATCCGACCTCCGGTTCGCCGTTCGTCCATATGGATGTCGGCAATGTGCGCCACTGGCCCGGCATCAGCCGCCAGGAACTGGTCAGCCTGTTCCCCAACGGCAAGACGCTGCATGTGCCGAGCGACGGCCGGCCGCTGCCCGGCTATGAACAGGCGATGGCCGCCTACAAGGCACGCAAGGGCGCTGGTACGCCCAATGTCGAGCTTGCGAGTGCCGGCGGCAGCGGCAAGAAGTCCGGTGGGTTCCTGTCTGCCTTGTTTGGCGGCGGCTCCGATGAAGCCGATGACAGCGCGGATGTCGAGACGGCTTCGGCCGCCCCTGCGCCCAAGCCCAGAAACCTGAAGCCGGCCGCGACCGCCAAGAGCAGCAACCTGCCGGGCATCGCCATCGTCGCGCCGGAGAATGCACAGCGCGCCAACGTTCCGCAGATTGCCGACGAGCAGGCTCCGGAACCGGAGAAGGACACGCCGGAAACGATCATTGCCGCGCTGCCTGCCAAGGAGATTCCGCTGCCCGATTTCGCGCCGCGGCCCAAGGTCGATGTCGGCGCGCAGCCTGAGAATGTTCCATTCGCCACAGCGGATGCGTCGGCCACAACGAAACAGGCCGTGGCGACCGCGCAGGCGCCGGCGAACATGCCGTTCGGCAAGGCTGACCCAGCAGCGCTCGCGGCGGCGGCTGCCGCCGATCCGGCGCAGGTTGCCGTCAACAACATCCCCTTGCCGACATGGCGTCCCGAACGCACGCTCCCGGCGGATCTCGCGCCGCCGCCCAGCAAGGATGTGCTGATGGCGCTGGCGGATACGGCCGAACAGGGCAAGACCGCGACGGATGCGTTCTCGGTGCTGCCCTCGGCACGGCCCGAGCCGGCCAAGCCGGATGCCGTCAAGGCCGTGCTCGACGAGGCCAACGCGCAGGCCGGCAATGCCGTCGAATACAAGCAGGTCGGCAATGCTGACGAATACAAGGTTGCGTCGCTGGCCGAAGAGCCGCGCTCGGCCTTCAACGACCCGTCGGGTGTCGATGCCGCATCTCCGCGCCAGGCCGTTGCCGCCCGTCCTGCCGGTTCCGATCCGGCCGCCGCGATCGGCGCCGGCGTGAAGACGACCCGCAAGGAAGCCAGGGCCACCGCCCGCGACCAGAAGCCGGGACCCAGGGCCATGGTGGTCGCCGCCGCGCCCCAGGCCGCCCGCTGGGCGCTGACCAGCGGCGACAACGTCGCTACCGTTTCGAGCGCCACGACGGCGCCGGGCTACGCCTACAACATCGTGCACACGCCGCCGAGCGAGGTTTATACCGCCGGCTTCCAGACCGATGCCCAGGCGCCGGACCCCAGCCGCTTCACCGGCAACGCCGTCAAGTTCCTGTCGGTCGCGCGCTTCCAGACCAAGTAGGCGGCTGGCCAAAGACAACAGAAGCCGCGCAGGGCAACCGGCGCGGCTTTTTGCATTCCAGTGTACGCCAGATGCGATGCCGCGATGCTGTAGATCACGCGCGGCTGGATCTGGGAGAATTGGCCCGGTCGGCGAGAGTCGGCCGGGCTTTTATGTGCCAGCTGACGCCGCGCGTATGTCCTGGTTCCGAGGCCTAGAGCGTTTACCGTTTCATGGAAACGGCGAACCGCTCTAACTCTTTGTTTTGACGCAATTCCCAAGGGAAAGCGCTACGCGCTTTTACCGGGAAAACCGCCACACTTTCCCTGGAATTGCTCTAGTCGACTTCCAGCGTGGCTGCTTCGCCCCTGGCCAGGAGTCGCGCCGCGTCACGCGCAGGTGGCAGTCCGAAATGGCGCGCATATTCGCGGCTGAACTGGGATGGGCTTTCATAGCCGACGGCAAAGGCGACACGCGTGGCGCTGCCCGGTTCCGCGATCAGCAGATGACGCGCCTCCAGCAGACGGACCTGCTTCTGGTACTGGATCGGGCTCATGGCGGTTGCCGCCTTGAAGTGGCGGTGAAACGAGGCGTTGCTCATATGTGCCAGCGCGGCCAGCTCCCTCACATCGATAGGCTCGTTATAGTGCGATCGTATCCAGGCGGTGGCGCGGCGGATCTGTGACAGGCGACCGTCAGCGTGTGCAAGCTGGCGCAGCTTCGCGCCTTGCGGGCCTTGCAGCAGGCGGAATGCGATCTCGCGTTCGAGCATGGGCGCGAGCACCGGAATTTCGGCCGGACGGTCGAGCAGCCGCAGCATGCGGCGCCAGGCATCGAGCAGTTCGTCATCCAGCCGGTTGGTCACGAAGCTGTCGCCGTCGACCGCGGGCTTGTGGTCGATAAGCAGGCTGGCGATCAGCTCGATATCGAGGGCGAAGGCGATGGCCATGTAAGGACGGGCGCTGCTCGCCTCGATCAACTGGCTGGTGGCAGGCGTCTCCACCGCATAGACGAAATAGCTGCCGGCGCCGTAGCGAAGCGTGCGGTCGCCGATCAGCACCGTTTTGGTCCCCTGCAGCACGAACAGGACCGTCGGCTGGCAAAGCTCGGGCAGTGGCGGGGTTGGAACCTCGCTGCGGCCGATCGTGACGCGCGGGATCGCCGTCTTTGTGCGCCGCCCATGCGCGTGGCGGCCGGCGATCGTGATCAGTCCCTGCAGGGCTTCTTCCATGTCTTCAGCATTGCCGATCCAAGCAGGCCGCGCAACCAGTTGAGAGGATTAGGCAAGAGGAAGCGAGTATCCGGCGCGCGAAATCGGCCCACGCACGTCATGTCTGGGTTTCTAACAAGGAGACATGGACATGATGACCAAAGCGAATGCGCTGATCACCGGCGCCAACAGGGGCATCGGCCTCGAAACCGCTCGCCGGCTGGGGACAAAAGGCTTCAAGGTCTGGCTCGGCGCCCGCGATGCCGAGCGCGGGGAGGCCGCGGCAAAGGCATTGCGCAATGAAGGGCTCGATGTCGAATGGCTCGCGCTCGACGTCGCCAGCGACGACAGCGTGGCGGCGGCGGCCAGAACCCTGACGGCGCAGGTCTCCAGCCTCGACGTGCTGGTCAACAATGCCGGCATTGCCCCAGGCTATGTCGATGCGCTCGGACCTGACGGCCGCTACGAACGGCCGCCAAGCCGCGAGGATGTCGCCGACATGAAGGCCACCTATGAGGTCAACGTCTTCGGTCCGGTTCGCGTCACCCAGGCCTTCCTGCCACTGCTGCTGGCAGCGCCCGCTGCCCGTATCGTCATGGTCAGCAGCTATCTCGGCTCGATCGCGCGCGCCGCCGGCAACAGCCAGTCGCCCAATGTCATGGGCTATGGCAGCTCGAAGACAGCGCTCAATGCCATCACCGTGGCCTTCGCCCGGGAGCTGTCGCCGCGCGGCATCATGGTCAACGCCGCCGCACCCGGTTACACCGCGACGGACCTCAATGCGCACAGAGGCGGCCGTACGGTGCAGCAGGCCGCCGGGGTCATCGTGCAGCTGGCGACGCTGAAGGCCGGCGGGCCTACCGGCGGCTATTTCGACGAGAACGGTCCGTTGCCCTGGTGAGCGAAGGGCCTATTATTTCCTGAGCTGGCTGGCAGCACGTGCGAGCGCTTCGATCTCGTCCCACTTGCCGGCCTTGACCATGTCGTCGGGCGCGACCCAGGAGCCGCCGACGCAGATGACGTTGGGCAGGCTGAGGTAGTCGGCGGCGTTCTTGCCGGTGATGCCGCCGGTCGGGCAGAATTTGACGTCGGCCAGCGGCGAGGCAAAGGCCTTCAGCGAGGCTATGCCGCCGGACTGCTCGGCCGGGAAGAACTTCAGGAAGCGCAAGCCGGCCTCGCGCGCGGCCATGATCTCGCCGGGCGTGATGGCGCCGGGCAACAGCGGAACCTCGCTGTCGGCGGCGGCCGACAGGAGCTCGCGCGTGATGCCGGGGCTGACGATGAAGCGCGAGCCGGCGCTGGCCGCCTCGTCGAACTGCCTGTTGTCCAGAATGGTGCCGGCGCCGACAATGGCTTCCTCGACCTCGGCCGCCACCCGCCGGATCGCTTCGAGTGCATCGGCGGTCCGCAGCGTGATCTCGATCGCCGGCAGGCCGCCGCGCGCCAGGGCGCGGGCCAGCGGCACGGCATTGGCGACATCAGTGATCTTCAGCACCGGGATGACCGGCTGGCCGTTGAGGAGCGACAGGAGTTTTTCGGTCTTGCTGGGCATCTGTCTCTCCATGGCCTGATGCGTGCCGCCCAAAAGTGATCTCGGTTTTGGGACTACGGCATGCATGAAACAAAGATCCAAAGCGCGACGCGCCTTAGGGAATTTCAACCGATTAGCAGACGGGTGTTTGCCTGTCCATGAAACCGGTCGCGTCGCGATGTCACGCGCTGGCGGACAGCTTACGGGCTCTTTCCCGACAAGGCCATGACAGGCGCCGAAGCCGGTTTCGCCTTGAATCGGCTTTTACGAGCGTCTAGTTGCTCTGGCAATGACACCGTCCGCTCCATCCCAGCCTGTCCGCGTCGCCGCGCTCTACCGGTTTGCCCGGCTCGACGCCTTCGAGACGTTGCGCGCGCCGCTCGCCGCCTTCTGCTGCGGGCGCGGCATCAAGGGCACGCTGCTTCTTGCGCATGAAGGCATCAATGGCACCGTCGCCGGCAGCGAAGCAGCGATCGCCGAGCTCATCGACCACATCGAAGCCATCGATGGGCTGGCGGGGCTCGAGATCAAATACAGCGCAGCCACGGAAATGCCTTTCCACCGCATGAAGGTGCGGCTGAAGCGCGAGATCGTCACCATGGGCGTCGAGGACATCGACCCTGCGACAAGCGCCGGCACCTATGTCGCCCCCGCCGACTGGAACGCGCTGATTTCCGAGCCCGGCACGATCGTCATCGACACACGCAACGCCTACGAGGTCTCGATCGGCACCTTCAAGGGCGCGGTCGATCCGGCGACCGCGAGCTTTCGCGAATTCCCCGCCTGGGTGGAAGCGCACCGGGCGGAGCTCGAGGGCCGCAAGGTGGCGATGTTCTGCACCGGCGGCATTCGCTGCGAAAAGGCGACCGCCTACGTCAAGTCGCTCGGCTTCGAGGATGTGTTCCACCTCAAGGGCGGCATCCTCAAATATCTCGAGGAGGTTCCGGCCGAGCAGAGCCTGTGGCAAGGCGAGTGCTTCGTCTTCGACGAGCGGGTTTCGGTGTCGCATGGCCTCGCCGAGGGTGACGCGGAGCTATGCCGCGCCTGCCGCCATCCGCTGACGGCATGTGACCTGGCATCGCTTAGATATGCCGCAGGCATTTCTTGCCCGCATTGCTTCGACGCCCGTACCGACGAGGACCGTCAGCGCTACGCCGAGCGCCAGCGGCAGGTCGAGCTTGCGCAGGCGCGGGGCAAGGGGCCGCATATCGGATCCTGATCCGGGCGGGCGAGTCCGGCAAAGCGGCGGCCTGTCATTGCAATGTCAGGTTTCGGGACCTACGTCTTCGGCGTTCGAAACCTGCCCGTTCGGCCGGGCAAAAGCTGGAGGCACTGAATGTTCGATCCCAAGAAGCTTCTCGACGATCTGCTCGGCTCGCAAATTCCCGGCACCAGCGGCACCGTCCGCGACAAGGCGGGCCAGGCCGTGCAGATGGCCAAGGACAACCCGCTGGCCGCCGGTGCCTTGGCAGCGGTGCTGCTTGGAACAGGGGCCGGCCGCGAGGTGACAGGTGCGGCGGTGAAGCTCGGTGGCCTGGCCGCGATCGGCGGCCTCGCCTACAAGGCCTACCAGAACTACAAGGCCGGCAACGCCCCGGAGCAGGCGCCGGCCGCCGGCGAACCGGAATTGCTGCCGCCGCCCAAGGACACCGCCTTCCATCCGTCGCAGGCACCGCAGGGCGAGGACGAGTTCACGCTGACCCTGGTGCGGGCAATGATCTCGGCGGCCAAGGCCGACGGCCATGTCGACGACGAGGAACGCAAGAAGATCGCCGGCAAGCTCAGCCTTGCGGGGATCGGCTCCGAGGCCGAGAAATTCCTGATGGCGGAGCTGGAACGCCCGCTCGACCTCGACACGCTGGTGGCGGAGGCCAAGACCGACGCGCAGAAGCTCGAACTCTATACGGCATCGCGCCTCACCATCGATCCCGACACGCGCGCCGAGCGCGGCTATCTCGACCTGCTTGCCGGCCGGCTTGGCCTGCCGGACGCGCTGGTCGACCATGTCGAGGCGACGGTTTCGGCAGCCAAGGTTCCCGCAACAAAGACCGGAACTTCGCCCAATCCACGCTGGTAGGGTCAGATCGGGACAGGCCGTCTTTCCGGCGTTAACCTTTCGTTAACTCAGGAAGCGCATGATTCTACACAGTCGGATCGGCTTTTCCTCCTCCCAAGCCCGGTTCAGATCAGGGCGGTCGCCAATGACCGCCCTTTTTGTCGGCCCATGCCGGGGCTTTCTCCGAAAACTGGGCCCGATTTTTCGAGGACATGCTCGTGCAGGTCCGCTTGCCATCGCTGCCGTCATTTGCGATGCCTCTTGCCCAAGCCAAATCCTGAAAATCAGTCGGAGACATCCGCCATGACCGAGCAAAGAACCGCCATCGTTACGGGCGCCGGCACGGGCATCGGCAAGAGCGTTGCCACGGCGCTGCTCAAGGCCGGCTGGAACACGGTATTTTGCGGCCGCCGCAAAGCGGTGCTGGATGCAGCGGTCGCCGAGGCCGGCCCGACCGAAGCCAAGGCATTGGCGGTCGCCTGCGACATCAGCAAGGCCGGCGAGGTCGACGATCTGTTCGAGACGGTGGCGGAAGCCTTCGGCCGCGTCGACCTGCTCTTCAACAATGCCGGCATGGGTTACAAGTCGACGCCAATCGACGAGATCCCGGTCGAGGTGTGGAACGATATCGTCGGCGTCAATCTCACCGGTTCGTTCCTGTGCGCCCGCGCCGCCTTTGGCGCCATGCGCAAGCAGCGGCCGATGGGTGGGCGCATCATCAACAACGGCTCGGTGTCGGCCTATGCGCCGCGCCCGGGCTCGGTGCCCTATACGGCGACCAAGCACGCCATCACCGGCCTGACCAAGACGCTGGCGCTTGACGGCCGTCCCTACGACATCGCCTGCGGCCAGATCGACATCGGCAATGCGCTGACCGACATGGCGCAGCCGATGACCGTCGGCGTGCCGCAGGCCAATGGCTCCATCGCCGCCGAAGCGGTGATGGATGTCCAGCACGTCGCCGATGCCGTCGTGCACATGGCCAGCCTGCCGCTCGAGGCGAACGTGCTGTTCATGACCGTGATGGCGACCAAGATGCCCTTCGTCGGGCGAGGGTGAGGAGCGGACGCCGGCAGGGCCTCCGCTGCCGGCTCATTTGCCCGCCAGCGGCACACCGGGCTTGAACAGCAGAATGGGCCTGATCTCGTAAACCGCGGTCGGATTGACGCGGCGAAGGTCGCGGGCGATCGCAATGGCCTCGTCCCGCGTGGCGCAGTCGACGACATACAGGCCGAGCAACTGTTCCTTGGTCTCGGCGAAAGGGCCGTCGATGACCACGCCGTCGCCCGGGCCGCGCAAGGTGATGGCATCCTGCGTCGCCCCCAGGCGCGCCGACGGTCCAAGCGTGCCTTCCGCATGAAGCCTTGTGTTGATCTTCAGCAGGTCGGCCATCAGTGCGGCATCTTCCTGCGGCGTCAGCGCCTTGATCGCATCTTCCACGTGATAGGCAAGGATTGCATAGAACATTCGAGGAATCTCACGTCGATCTACATCTGAGGACCGTAGCCGTTCTCGAGATGCAGGCCCAGCCTTGGCCGCTTGCCTCCGGACGGCTCATGACACCGCCATGGCAGCCGGCCACAAGCCATCCCGGCCCACGCGGCAGACGCAAAGCCTTACTTGGCGAGGAATGCCCCGATCCGTTCCAGCGCGCGCAAGATGTTCTCCTCGGAGTTGGCGTAGGAGAGCCTGACATAGCCTTCGCCGAGAATGCCGAAATCGGGGCCGCCGATCAGCGCCACGCCGGCGTCGTCGAGCAGTGCGGAGGCGAGCTTCTTTGCCTTCCAGCCGGTCTTCGAGACATTGGGGAAGGCGTAGAACGCGCCCTTGGGCGTGATGCAGGAAATGTTGGGCAAGGCGTTCAGCCCTTCGACCACGACCTTCCTGCGGCGGTCGAAGGCGCGCATCATGGTGTCGACATCGTCCTGCGGGCCATCGATGGCGGCGATGCCGGCGAACTGGCTCGGCGCGTTGACGCAGGACCAGCAATTGACCGCCAGCTTGCGAACCTTGTCGTAGAGATGGGCGCCCTTGTCGCCATTCGGCCAGATCGACCAGCCCATGCGCCAGCCGGTCATCGCCCAGGTCTTGGACCAGCCATTGAGCACGATCAGGCGGTCGCGGATCTCGGGATAGCCGAGCAGCGAGCAATGCGTCTCGCCGTCATAGGTCATGACGTCGTAGATCTCGTCGGAGAGGATGGCGACATCCGGGTGCTTCTCCAGTCCCTTGACCAGCTTCTCGATCTCGGCGCGCGGCGTCACACCGCCGGTCGGGTTGGCCGGCGAGTTGAGGATCAGGAGCCTGGTCTTGGGAGTGATAAGCGCCAGCGTTTCTTCCGCAGAGAAGGCAAAGCCGTTTTCCTCGCGCATCGGCACGGGAATGGGTGCCGCACCGGTGAACTCGATCATCGAGCGGTAGATGGGAAAGCCGGGGTCCGGATAGAGGATCTCGGCGCCGGGTTCGCCGAACATCAGGATGGCGGCGAACATGGTCGGCTTGCCGCCCGGCAGGATCATCACCGTCTCGGGCGAGACCTCGACGCCGGTGGTGGTCAGCGTGCGCCGCACCACCGCCTCGCGGGTCGCCAGAAGCCCGTTGGCGGGCGTGTAGCCGTGGTGGCCGTCCCGCAGCGCCTTGATCGCCGCCTCGACGATGTGCTGCGGCGTCTTGAAGTCGGGCTGGCCGATGCCGAGATTGACGATGTCGCGGCCCTGTTGGGCGAGCGCCGTCGCCCTCGCGAGCACCGCGAAGGCATTTTCCTCGCCGAGACGGTCGAAGGCCGAAATCGTGTGGAGCATTTTTCCCGTCCGTGTGGTTCTTACTGTGGGGTTGCGTTTTTGTGAGCTTCGGCCCGCAAAAGTCAAACGGATTGGAGTCTTCGGTGTCGGAAAATCTCAAAGATTGGCAACCGCGTCCGCGGCCGGAGCGCAAGGCGATCGACGGCCGCTATGTCAGGCTCGAACCGCTGAGCGCCGCAAGGCACGGTGACGGGCTCTATGAAGCGTCTTCCGTGCCCGATGTCGATGGCCGCTTCGCCTGGCTGCCCGACTATCCGCCGGAAACCCGCGCCGCTTTCCAGCCCTGGCTGGACAAGGTCGAGGCGAGCGAGGATCCGCTGTTCTTTGCCGTCATCGACAAGGCCAGCGGCAAGGTCGCCGGTCGTCAGACCCTGATGCGCATCGATCCCGCTTACGGCGTCATCGAGATCGGAAACATCTATTGGGGGCCGTTGATCTCGCGCAAGCCGGGAGCGACCGAAGCGCAGTTCCTGTTCATGAAATACATTTTCGACGAACTCGGCTACCGCCGCTACGAATGGAAGTGCAACAACCGCAACGAGCCGTCGAAGCGGGCGGCGGAACGGTTCGGCTTCAAGTTCGAGGGCATTTTCCGCCAGCACCTCATCGTCAAGGGTGAAAACCGCGATACTGCATGGTATTCGATCATCGACAAGGAATGGCCGGCCCTGCGCAAAGCCTATGTTGCGTGGCTCGACCCGGCCAATTTCGACGGCGCCGGCCAGCAGAAGCGACGGCTCGAGGATTTTCGCGCGGAATTCGAGGCGTGAGTTTCGGCGCGTAACGGGAGTTTGCCATTTGGCGCATACCCATTCCCACGACCATGCCGGGCATGATCACGGTGGTGCCGGTCATGTGCACGGCGCGGCCGACAAGAAGCGCGTGCTGATCGCCGCCTGCCTGACGGCGGGCTTCATGGTGGCGGAAGCGCTTGGCGGCTTGTTCACCGGGTCGCTGGCGCTGCTGGCGGATGCCGGCCACATGCTCGCCGACGCCATCGCGCTCGGCCTTGCCTGGTATGCCTTCCATCTTGCCGGCCGGCCGGCGACCGGCCAACTCACCTATGGTTTTGGCCGGGTCAAGACGCTGGTGGCCTACACCAACGGCATCGCCATCTTCGTCATTGCGCTGTGGATCGTCTACGAGGCATGGGGGCGGCTGCAAACGCCGGCGCCGGTGCTGGGCGGGCCGATGCTGGTGGTGGCGATCCTTGGCCTGCTGGTCAATATAGGCTCCTTCCTGGTGCTGCATGGCGGCGATCGCGAGAGCCTCAACATGCGCGGCGCCATCCTGCATGTGCTAGGCGACCTGCTCGGCTCGGCGGCGGCGATCGTGGCGGCAGTGGTGATCCTTGTGACCGGCTGGACGCCGATCGACCCGATCCTGTCGGTGCTGGTCTCGCTGCTGATCCTGTCGACGGCCTGGTCGCTGATGCGCGCCGCAGCCCATGTGCTGCTCGAAGGCGTGCCGCCAACCCTCGACCGCGACCTCATCGCAAGGGACCTGGAGACCGCGATCCAAGGCGTGCGCGAAGTGCACCATATGCATGTCTGGTCGATCGATGGCGCAAGCAACATGGCGACGCTGCATGCCTGCCTTGACGAGGGTGTCGATGCGCATCGGGCCGTCAGCGCCATCAAGAAGCGGCTTGCCAGCGAGCACGGCATCAGCCATGCCACGGTGGAGCCGGAATTCGGCCAATGCGCCGACGAGGCCGACGACCACGACCATGAGCATGATGCGGCCGCGCATCACGGTCACTACCATTAGGTTCGGTCCATTGATATCGACCAACCTTGTCCCAGGAGTTCCAGCTTTGAAAACCAGCCCGACGAACGCTTGCCGCGCTGGTGCGGCGTGATGGACCGCGACACCAGGAATGCCGCCATCGCGGCGCTGTGGATCATGCTGCTGTTCGGCATTGCCGCCTTCTACCTGCCGACCGTCATGTTGGCACTCGGCAGTCTTTCGACGGTGCTCGCCGGTATATTCGGCATTGCCTTCGTGCTGGCGTTTTTCCTCGTGTTCTGGCTGCGCGCGCGCAGCCAGCGCAAAAATCAGGGCAAGTAAGGGAATTTTGACATGCGCATTCTGATCACTGGCGCCGCGGGCATGGTCGGCCGCAAGCTCATCGCCCGGCTGGCCAAGGACGGCACGCTGCGCGGCAAGACGATCACCGCGCTCGACCTGCACGACATCGTGCCGCCGCAGGCCCCAGCGATGGATGGCGTCAGCATCAACACCCATACCGGCGACCTTGCGGAGGCGGGCGCCGCCGAAAGCCTGGTCGCGTCGCGCCCCGACGTCGTCTTTCATCTCGCGGGCATCGTGTCGGGCGAGGCGGAAGCCAATTTCGAGCTCGGCTACCGCGTCAACCTCGACGGCACGCGCGCTTTGTTCGATGCCATCCGGCTTGCGGGCTTTGCGCCGCGCGTCGTCTTCACCTCGTCGATCGCCGTGTTCGGCGCGCCATTCCCGGATGTCATTCCGGATGACTTCCACCCGACGCCGCTGACCTCCTATGGCACACAGAAGCAGATGAGCGAGGCACTGCTCGCCGACTATTCCAGGCGCGGCTTCTTCGACGGCATCGGCATCCGCCTGCCGACGATCTGCGTGCGGCCCGGCAAGCCGAACAAGGCAGCCTCGGGCTTCTTCTCCGGCATCATCCGCGAGCCGTTGAGCGGGCAAGAGGCGATCCTGCCAGTGCCGCGCTCGGTCGTGCACACCCATGCCAGCCCGCGCTCGGCGGTGAACTTCCTGATCCATGCGGCCGGGATCGACGGCGCTGCTGTCGGGCCGCGCCGCAATCTGACGATGCCCGGCGTGGCCGTCACCGTCGGCGAGCAGATCGAGGCGCTGGAGCGCATCGCCGGGTCGAAGACGGCAAGCCTGATCCGCGAGGTGCCGGACGAGACGATCTGGGCGATCGTCAAGGGCTGGCCGACCCGCTTCGAGGCGAAACGGTCGCGGGAGCTCGGCTTCAGCGCCGAGAAGAGTTTTGACGAGATCATCCGCGCCCATATCGAGGATGAATTGGATGGTAAGTGAGCGATGCGTTTTCGCGGCGGATGCTATTGTTTTGGATGACCCGATAGCTCACCCCACCGTCGTGCAAAGAATTTTGTTTTTATGCCAATGCAAGTCAAAGCAATCAGCAACCCCACTCCGACATATGCGCTCCCCGTCAGAACTATCGCGATAAGCGACGAGGCAAGACCGCTTCCCACAATGATCCCAAAACCAAGGGAATATGGTTGTTTGCCCTTTCCTGCCCACCCCATTGCTATTGATGTCGTGACCCAGACCAGAAAAATAAAAGTGGGCATTCCCCATGCAGATAGCCAAAATGAACGGAATACAACTCCTACGACACTGGCAAGGACGCCGATTGAGATACGTAACAGCAGCGTCCTGGCGTCTTGATTCATTGTTAGATCCCCACCACGTCGGTAGGCATCCATGAAAGAGAGCAAATCGTTAAAAATAGCTCTTCACGCCATCGGTCGAATGGCAATCAGCATCATACCGACGATGCAATAATCGGCTACCTTATCCGCCGGTCGCCAGGCTGGCTGACAGCAGCAACAATCCAAACAGGAAGACGAACGCCGCGCCGCCGATCTCGACGATCGAATGGATGCGGTTGCCCATGCGACCGTCGCCGGCAAAATACACCGCCCAGTTCTTGGCGGTCACGGCAAGCGTTGCCAGCGCCGAGACGGTGATGGCGGTGCCCAGCGACATGGCCAGCACCGACAGCAGGCCGCCGAGCCAGAGCCCGTTGAGCAGCGCGAAGCTGAGCACGATCAGCGCGCCGGAGCAGGGGCGTATGCCGACGGCCGCCACCGCCGACCAGGCGGTGCGCCAGTCGAAACGGTCGCCCGACAGCAGCGCCGGGTCGGGCGCATGTGAGTGGCCGCAGGTTTCGCAGACCTCGCCCGCCGCGTGATCGTGATGCGCATGGTCATGATGCGCATGATCGTGCGCGCCATGGTCGTGATGGTGATCATGCGCGGCGTGGCCGTGATGGTCGTGCGAATGGTCATGGACATGGTCGTGCTCATCATGCCCATGCAGCGCGTGCGAATGGGCATGCGCCGAAAGGCTGTGCGCCGTATGCGAATGGCCGGCGTGGGAATGACCCGCGTGCCCAGCGTGCGCGTGACCCCCATGCGAATGGCCGGCGTGCGCCGCCGACAGGCTGTAGGCGGGCGCCCTGCCGAACAGGCGCAGGATGGACGGGCCGAGCTTGCGCCACAGCAGCCAGGCGCCGAACAGGGTGACGAGGGCAAAGCTCATGATCTCCATGAACCAGGCCGCGTCCGTCATCGAGATAGTGGTGCCGCGCAGGACGAAATAGGCGAGCAGCATGACGGCGATCGCCGTCAGGCCCTGGAGCAGGGCCGAGACGAAGGACAACAGGATGCCGCGCTTGAGCGCCACTTCATTGGCCACCATGTAGGACGAGATCACCGCCTTGCCGTGGCCGGGGCCGGCGGCATGGAAAATGCCATAGGCGAAGGACAGGCCGATGAGGATCCAGATTTTGCTATTGTCCTCGCGCATCGCCTTCATGGCCGTCGCCAGCGCGCGGTAGAATTCCTGCTGCCGCAGGTTGATCCACATCAGGATGTGGGCGAACGGACCGGTGGTGGGCGCCATGCCGTCATTGACGCCGATGCCGAGCGAGGACTGGGCATGCGCTGCGTTGGCGAAATGCATCGCGGCAAAGGTGAGGGCCAACAGGCCGAATGCCAAACGCAGGGACGGTTTCGTCACCGGCTTCATCCTTCTGGCTGACAGGTCAGTTCGAGCTTGGTGGCAAAGATCTTGCTCATGTTGGTGCCTGTGGGGTCGTTGAAGAAGGCATCCGTCAAGGTCTTCTGGTTTTCCTTGATGGCTTCATCTGGGTCCGGGCGGATCACCTTGCTGGTGCAATTCGACGGCAGGCCAGCAACGGTGATGTTGGAATCCTCGGTGAAGTCGATCGCCGTGTAGAAGGTTGGATCGTAGACGCCGATGTCGATCGTGCCGGTCAGCTTGATCGGCTCCTTGGGTTCCGACTCGAACAGGATGATCAGCTGGTCGTTGTCGAAATTGGCCATGAGATGTGGAGGCGGCACCATCGTCACGTCCTTGCCGTTCTGCGTGACGAGCTGGAAATAGTTGAATTCGGCCAGCGAGGCATGAACGGTGTCGGCAACCTCCTTCAGCTCCTTGTCGTCAAGCTTCAGGTCGGAGTTCTTGTCGAACTCCATCATCACCGTACTCGAAAACAGGTCGTCGAAGCGCCAGAGATGGCGCAGCGCTTTCACACTTTGGTGATCCGGGGAGAGGATGACGTCGAGGCGTGCCTCGGCGAACACGTGCGGATGCACGTAAGCCGGTCCCGTCGCGGCAAAGGTCGCCGTCAGGGCCGAAGCCAATATGATTGCGTGCCGTTTGAGGTGCATTCCCGGTCGCGATTCCCTTGGCTTTGGAGAGAGACCGAAGGTTACCAGAAAGGGGGCGAAATTGGGACCGCCAGTGCGTGTCACCCAAAAGTGTGCGGCGGTTTTGGGGTCATGACACGCACAAAACCCAAAGCCTGTCACCCAAAGGTGCGCCGCGGTTTTGGGGCAATGATAAGCCCGTAAGCAGAACTCAAGCGCGTCGCGGCGACGCGCTTTGATGACTGGAAACAGGTCAAGCCGCCTCACGCGTCCTGAACCACTGCACCAGGAAGTCGACGAAGACACGGACCTTGGCCGGCAGATAGCGACGGTGCGGGTAGACGGCGAAGATGCCGCCCCCGGACAGGATGCGGTCATCGAGCACCGTCACCAACCGGCCGCTGGCAAGATCGGGTCCGGCGATGAAATCCGGCAGGATGCAAAATCCGAGGCCCGACACGGCGGCAGCGCGCGCGGCCATCGGGCTGTTGACCTCGATCGGGCCCGACACGGCGACGCTCAGCTGATCGTTGTTGTCGCCCTTGAACGGCCAGTTGTTCAATCCGCGGCCATTGGTGTCGACGATGCATGGCATGTGGCCGAGATCCTGCGGCCGCGTCGGCATGCCGTGCTTGGCGATCAGTTCGGGCGATGCGCAGAGTTTTATCGAAAACGGCGCCAGGCGTCTGGCGATCAGGGATGAATTCTCCAGGCGCGAGATGCGCACGGCGAGGTCGAAACCTTCCTCGACCAGATCGACGAAGCGGTCGTCGAGCTGAATGTCGAGCACGATGTCGGGGTGCTGCTTGGCGAAGTCGATCAGCGACTGGCCGATCGGCGCGTCGGCGAAGGTGCGCGGCGCCGACACCTTGATCCTGCCGCGCACGTCGCCGGAGGATTCGCGCACGGCGTCCGCCAGGCTGTCGACCTCGCGCACGATCTCCGAGGCGCGCCGGTAATAGGTGTGGCCGGCCTCGGTCATCGAGAACTGGCGCGTGGTGCGGTTCAGCAGCAGCGCGCCCAGTTCGTCCTCCAGTTCGCGCACATATTTCGACAGCAGCGCCTTGGAGCGGCCGATCTTGCGCGCCGCCGCCGAAAAGCCCTCGGCCTCGACGACGTCGATGAAGGCGCGCATGCGGGTCAGTGTGTCCATGGCTCAGGCCCTTTGTGCTGCGTCGAGAAGTTTTCGGCCGAGCCGTATCAGGGCAATGTCGCTGCCGGAAGGGCCTAGCAGCGAAAGGCCGAACGGTGCGCCGGCGACCGAGCCGATGGGCAAGGTGATCTGTGGAAAGCCCGACAGGCCGGCGAGGCATAGAAGATGCAGGGCCCGCTCGCGATAGGCCTGGAACTGCTCCGGCGTCGAGTCGACATAGGGCGCCGGGCCTGGCACCGTCGGCAGGACAAGGAAGCCGTCCTTGCCGAGCAGGGCGCTGAGTTCACCGCGGAAGGTCAGGCGGCGCACCTTCTCGGCCTGCGCCGTGCGGTCATCGACGGCGCGGCCAAAGCCGAAACGCTCCTCGACGCCGGGACCAAGGTCGCGCTCGCCGCTGGTGATCCATTCGCCATGCACGCCCCAGGCTTCCTTGGCCTGCAGCCGGCGAAAGCACCAGTAGAGTTCATCCGGGGAAGAACTGAAGCGCGTGGTCGAGGTCGCCGGCGTACCGAAAACCGCACCCGCCAGGGCCTTCATTCCGGCATATTCGGCAAGTGCGGGGCGAGCGACCATCTCGTCCAGCCAGGGGAGCGATATCGGGCGGTCCAGCGAATGCTGATGCGGGTCGCGGCCAAGCAGCAGCTTGCCGACGGTCTCGTAGGTCTCGATGTCGTCGGCAAACCAGCCGAACGTGTCGAAGCTCGGCGCCAGCTTCATGGTGCCATCGAGGGCGATGCGGCCATGCGTGGTGCGCAGTCCGATCAGGCCGCAAAAACTCGCCGGCGCGCGAATCGAGCCGCCGGTGTCGGAGCCGGTGGCGATGTCGGCAAGCCTGCCAGCCACCGCCGATGCCGATCCGGAAGACGAGCCGCCGGTGACGCGGTCGGGAGCCGCCGGGTTCACCGGAAACGGAAAATGTGCATTCTGGCCGAACAGCGCGAAGGCCAGTTCGTCGGTCTGCGTCTTGCCGACGAAGCGCGCACCGGCATCGAGAATCGTCTGCACGGCCGGCGCCGTGCGCGAGGCGGCATTGCTTTCGGCGAATTTCCTGGAATTGCCACAGCCGGTGCGGTAGCCGGCGACGTCGTAGATGTCCTTGACGGCCAGCCGCAGGCCGGCGAGCGGGCCGAGTTCGGCATGGGCCACCGGCATCTGGCGAAGATCGAGGAAGGCGTTGTAGGGGCCGTGCGTGCCTGTCATCGTTCGATATCCGGATACGGTTGCACCTACATTGTTCGATGCCGGAAATTTTACAACCTGCGATACGATTTTTATTGATTGTGAAATCCTTCGCCCCTATATCGCGCTTGCCCAAAGTCGCACGTGCCTGTGGGTGTCCGCCGATCCTCGAATGGTGAGGGAAATCGGTAAGGTAACTGGAGCCAACCCCTCCAGTCGGTTTAGCGGCCAACCGCCAGACCGAGGACACCTTGAAGCAACGACGGTGCGGGCCTTTCTGGTTCTCTGCCGGTTGTCCAAAGACCGGGGTTACTGAAGAGGCACACCTTCATTGCCGGCAGTGCGGAACGGGGTTCTCCCAATCCAAGCCAAGGCAGACAAAGCGGACCGAAGCCGGGCAAGGCCGAGGTTCATCGCCGCGAGACGGCGTTTCATGGTTCCGGGGTCTCCACCGGCTGGTTCCATGGATTTTCCGTCCCGCCTTTGTCCACCGCGTGTTCGCGAGGCCGACAGCCCGCGTCCGCACCCTTGTGCGCGCCGAAAGGCGTGTTTGGAGAAACCCGATGGCTACCCAGCGCATCCTCGACTTCCTCGCCACCCGACGTCCGTCCGGCCCTTGCCTCGTCGTCGACCTCGATGTCGTGCGCGACAATTTCCGCGCGTTCGAGAAGGCGCTGCCCGATTCCAGGATCTACTATGCGGTGAAAGCAAACCCGGCGCCGGAAATCCTGCGCCTCCTTGCTGCGATGGGCTCGTCCTTCGACACCGCTTCCGTTGCCGAAGTCGAGATGGCGATGGACGCGGGCGCGCCCGCGGACCGCATCTCCTTCGGCAACACCATCAAGAAGGAGCGTGACATCGCACGCGCCTACCAGCTCGGCATCCGGCTGTTCGCGGTCGATTGCGTCGAGGAGGTCGAGAAGATCGCCCGCGTCGCTCCCGGCGCCCGTGTGTTCTGCCGCGTGCTGACCGACGGCGAAGGCGCCGAGTGGCCGCTGTCGCGCAAGTTCGGCTGCGTGCCGGCCATGGCCGTCGACGTGCTGCGCCATGCCAAGGGCCTCGGCCTCGACGCCTATGGCGTGTCGTTCCATGTCGGCTCGCAGCAGACCGACCTGACCGCCTGGGACCGTGCGCTGGCCGACGCCAAGAAGGTGTTCGCCACGCTCGCCGAGGAAGGCATCGTCTTGAAGATGGTCAATATGGGCGGCGGTTTCCCGACGCGCTATCTGCGTGACGTGCCGGCGGCCCAGGCCTACGGCCAGGCGATCTTCTCGGCGCTGCGCAAGCATTTCGGCAATGCCATTCCCGAAACCATCATCGAGCCGGGCCGCGGCATGGTCGGTAATGCCGGTGTCATCAAGTCGGAAGTCGTGCTGATCTCGAAGAAGGCGGACAATGACAATGTGCGCTGGGTGTTCCTGGACATCGGCAAGTTCGGCGGCCTGGCCGAGACGATGGACGAGGCGATCCGCTACCCTCTCGTCACTCGCCATGACGGCTCGGAGACCGCGCCTTGCGTGCTCGCCGGCCCGACCTGCGATTCGGCCGACGTGATGTACGAGAAGACGCCGTATCCGCTGCCTCTGTCGCTGACCATAGGCGACGAGGTGCTGATCGAAGGCACCGGTGCCTACACGACCACCTACTCGGCGGTCGCCTTCAACGGCTTCGAGCCTCTCCGATCCTACGTGATCTGACGGTTCTTTATTTCGCGCCTTTCCGGCCAACACTTCGCCTGAAAATGCGCTGAGAACCGATCAGATCATCCGGCGCGGGCGCTTGCCGCCCGCCCGGCTTCGCTTGTGGAACAGATCTCCGCTTGCCAGGGATTGCGGAAATGGAAATGTCAGTTGAAATCGTAGCTCACGCGCCGGCCTTCGCAATGGTCGCCGAAACCATCGCAGACGTCGCGGCACGCGAAGCCTTGCTCGATCGTGCCATGGGGCCGATGCGGCGGAAAAAATCGTCGGAGAAGCTGCGGCGTGGCCGCCGGCCTTCGGAAGGCCTGGCCTTCGTCGCGCGCGATGAGTCGGGCGGCGTCGCCGGCACTGTGCGGCTGTGGGACGTCAGGCTGGGCGAGGGCGGTCCCGCGGCGTTGCTGCTTGGCCCGCTCGCCGTCGATCCGTCGCTCAAGAATGCCGGCATCGGCTCGGCGCTGATGCGCCACGCCGTCGCCGAGGCGGCGCGTCTCGGCCACGCGGCGATCCTGCTGGTCGGTGATGCGCCCTATTACAGACGCTTCGGCTTCTCGGCCGACAAGACCGGCAGGCTGGCGATGCCTGGCCCCTACGAGCGGCATCGCCTGCTGGCGCTGGAACTGGTGGACGGTGCGCTCGATGGCGTACACGGCACGCTGAAGGCTTGCGGCCGCAAGCTGAAGGCCCAGGCGCCGACGCTGGCCGCCTGAGGGTTTGAAACCACTGTTGGCCATTTGACCATTCAAACGAAAACGCCGCCCCGAAGGCGGCGTTTTTTGTTACTTCGGGGCGAGGCTGTTCAGCCGATCAACTGGCTGAGCGCCATGGCCACCGTCATGTCGCCTTCGACTTTGATCTTGCCGGTCATGAACGCCATGGTCGGGTTCAGGTCGCCAGCGATCAGCGAATCGAGATCGTCGAGCGAGAGCTTGATGGTGCAGTCGGTGGGGGCATCGGTGTTCGAGACGGTTGCGCCGTCGATGACGATGACGCCGTCGCCGCCGGTGTCGAACTTCACGGAACGATCAAACCCGCTGCTGGCCACGCGCGACTTGATCTTCTCGGCAATCTCCTGAACGCTCACGCTGTTCTCCTGTCTGGTTGCATCTGTCGCGCAGGGCATTTCGGTCTGGCCGAAGCCCATGCGGCATCTCTGGCGATCAAGGTCGCTGCCGCATATAGCTTTGGGTTGACGTTTACGTCAACGCGAATCCTGGAGGCTGGTTCCTATCGCCGCACCAGTAACCTGTTGGGGCACTCTTGGTCAGTGGGCCGGCGGCGCGTCCGCTTCAGCCGGCTTGGCCGCCCCGGCAGCCGCCGTGTCGGAATCCTGCCGGCGGCGCAGCCAGTTGTCGCGGATCTCATCCTTGCTCAGGAAATTGACCTGATCGACCAGAACCTCGTGCACCAGGTTTGAGCCCACGCGGGCGTTGACGGTGTCGCGGATGGCGGCGCGAAAGGCATCGAGGTCGATCGTCGCCTTCTTGGTGAAGTCGATCTGGGGATTGGCGTAGAGGTAGCTGTAGACCTGGTCGGTGATGAGCGCCTCGGCCGGAATCGACAGTTTCTTTATCTGCTCCGGTTCGACGGTGTAGACAAGCTTGGCCAGGAAATAGCCGCCGATCTTGGAGTCGCGGATCAGCGGCACCGAAATGACGTCGGTCTTGACGTAATCCAGCCCGCCCAGCATCGGCTTGGGTTTCTCGCCGACGCCGCGTTCTCCGGCTGCCTGGAACGAATAGAAGACGGCGCCGAGCGTGGCGGCGCAGACCCAGACCGCGATGGCGATGATCTTGATCATTCAGAGCCCGAGCCCGACATCATCGCGCTCCAGAGCCCGTTCCATCCCCATTCAATCGGGATGGGACTCTATCTCTTTGTTTGAGCATGATCTTTTCCAAAAACCGGCATCCACTTTTTGGGATCATGCTCTAGCCCTTCATCCGGCCGAACTCGCCGGCGGAGTAGGTGCCGTCGGTTTCGGCGCGCTGGATGGCGCTGCGCAGCAGGCCGGCGACCTCATTGACGGCGCTCAGATGCGCCAGGATCGCCGCCTCGTTCTTCGCCAGTTTCTGGCGCAGCCGGGTCAGGCCCTCGCGGTGCTGTTCGAGGAACTCGGCTTCGCTGCCGCCCTTCATGGCGCGGGTCAGCTCATAGAGATAGCGGCTCTTGCGGGCGTTCGACGCCTTGAGGTCATAGCTGGTATCGCTGCGGATGCCGGCGGTCTCTTCCTCGACCACCTCCTCGATGCGGCCAATGATGGCGGCAAGGTTTCCGGGCCGCGCGAACGGGATCGGAGCCTCCGACGCGGTCGTGCGCGCCGGCAGGTTGGCAGTGAATTCGGAAGAATCGGCCATGGTGTTTCCCAGTCTAGATCTTGATGTCTGTTTTTATGGTTGTCTCGTCGCCGGTCATCGACCTGGCGGCCTTGCGCTGCAATTCCTGGACGAGCGAGGTGGACAGACGGGCTTGCTGATCGATCTCGGTCTTTTCCGGTCCGTTTGAAACCGGGCCGATCGGCACCTTGCGCTTGCCGTCCATATAGTGGTCGGCAACCAGCGACTTGGCGATGCCGATGCCGCCGCGCTCGGCCATGACGTCGGCGACGCGCTCGGCGAGCTGCGACTTCCACATGTCGCCGGCCAGACCCGTGCCGTAGACGCCCTCCGTGTCCTTGGGCAGCATGTTCTGGATGAAGGTCTGCAGGACCATCGCCTCGAACTTCTTGAATTTCTTGGCCGGATCGGCTGTCGCGGCCGCCTTGTCAGCCGTGGCGCGCGACAGGATCGAGCCGGCGTCGACGGACGCCGCGGTATCCAGCGAACCGGGGGTGTCGACCGAAAAGACGCCGGCGGCGCCACCCGCGCGCTTGGTCAGCGCGGCACGGGCAGCCTCGATATCCATCGGATCGGCAGCTCGGGCGACATCCATAACGATGTCGCTGGGTGGAGAAATCGCCAAGAAAGTCCGCCTTTTACCGGTTTTCCTTAGCCAGACCATGCCTCAACAAGCTTGTGGCAGGCTTGCGCGAGGGGAGGGGGCGGAATGTGGGGTGGAGATGAGGTGTCCGCTTCGGACCGGAAGCGGGCATCCGTCGCCCTTTCTCGAATGACCGCATTGCGAACCCCGCCAACGTCGAAAGTCGCCCCGCTGCCTCTCCAGGTCTTGACGGGAATTGGTGCGCCTGTTGAGAACGGGGATCGAGACATTTGCTGCATGGGAGATGGGCAAGCGGTGGGCAGACAGTGAAGCGCGCTCTTCGAATGCTTGCCGCGGTGATCGTGGCGGCCGGCCTGGCCGGCTGCACCAGCATTTCCTACTACGCGCAGTCGGTGGAGGGCCACGTCCAGATCATGGCCGCGCGGAAAAGTGTCGGAAGGCTCATCCGTGATCCCTCGACGCCCGAGGCATTGCGCGCCAAATTGACCTCGGCCAGCGCCATACGCCGCTTTGCCACGGAAGAACTGGCGCTGCCCGACAACAGCAGCTATCGCAGCTATGTCGACATCGGTCGGGCCGATGTGACGCTTGCCGTTTTTGCCGCGCCGCAATTCTCGCTTACGCCGATAACATGGTGCTTTCCGGTCTTCGGCTGCGTTCCGTACCGGGGTTACTTTTCCCGGAAATCAGCGGCTGAAAGCGCCGCCGAACTGCAGCGGCGGGGACTGGACGTCTATGTGTCGGGCGTCACCGCCTACTCCACGCTGGGCTGGTTCAGCGACCCGCTGCTCAGCACCATGCTGCGTCAGGACGACACCTATATCGCCAGCCTTATCTTTCATGAGCTGGCGCATCAGAAAATCTATGTGAACAACGACTCCGCGTTCAACGAGGCTTTCGCGGTCGCCGTCGAAACCAGCGGTGTGAGGAAATGGCTCCGAGCCACCGGCAATCGCGCCGGATTGCGCCGCTACGAAGCCGATCGCAACCGCCGGGCGGATTTTCTCGGACTGATAGCGAAAACGCGCGATGAGTTGCGGCAGGTCTATGGAAGTCCTCGCGCCCCCGAGCAGATGGCGGCTGCCAAAGCAGCCACGATCGACAGGCTGCGGATGCGCTACCGGCAGATGCGCGACAAGCGCTGGGCCGGATACCGGGGATACGACGCCTGGTTCGATGCCCCGATCAACAACGCAAAGCTCGCCGCGACCGCCGTCTACGGCGAACAGGTTCCGGCGTTTCTTCATCTGTTCGATTTGTGTTCAGGTGATTATCCAAGGTTCTACGCTGCTGTTCGCCGGATCGCGGATTTGCACGAACCTTCCCGTGCCGAAGCGCTCAAGGCTGCGGATACGTGTGGTTGATTGAACATGCACGGCACCTAAAGCGCGTCGCGCATGTCGTTCTCCCAAAACCGAGGTCACTTTTGGGCGACATGCATTAGCAGCCTGGCGTCGCGTTGCTCGCCAGGAGTGAGGATCCGATATCTGCGTCGAGCGCGAAACGCTCGCAGCGCTCGCCGTCGGACTCATCGATGAAACTCTCGATATGTTTGAAGCCGAGCTTCGCCAATATCCGCAGCGACGCGAAATTGCGCGCCGCCGCCTCGGCGCTCACCCGTTCAAGCGCCACGGTTTCAAAGGCGTAGCGCAGGACTTCGCGCGCCGCCTCACTGCCCAGTCCGTGCCCCCAATGCGCCCGCGCCAGCACAAATCCCAATGCGGCTGCCTTGGCGTCGCTTGCGCCGAAGGTCAGGGTTATCGTCCCGATCGCGTCCGATACTCCCGCCTGGTCGATGGACCACTGGATCGCCTTGCCGTCGGCGAACCGCTGCCGCGAGCGGGCCAACCATCGCTCGCCCGCTCCTATGTCGTCGGGAACGGGATCGCCGGCAAGGGAGGCGGATTCGACATCCGTCGCGCGCGCAAACCATGCCGGGATATCCCGTTCGCTCGGCGCCCGAAGCACGAGCCTTGGTGTCGTGAGCCTGGGAAATCGGACTGCTTCCATGGATGCATTTTCGACCCGAGGCGGCGCCAATGCAATCACGCCGGCAGGCTGCTTCCGCCAACCACCAATGACGGCCTCTCTTGCGTCCGGGAACCAGCCATTCAGCGGCGTTCAGCCCGTGAGGCGCCCACGAAACAAGGCGGTGCCGTCCGTCAGGCGCGACCTGAAGATATCGCGGAATCCAGCCTCGGTCATCCACGCGCGATACTGGCCTTCAGTGTAGGATTCGCCATGGCGATAGAGGTTCAGGAAGGTGAGATTGAGAAAGACACCCTCGGACGGGCCGAGGCGGTCGTCATCGACGACACCCCACCCCGCAATTGCAATCTCGCCTCCTGGTGTCAGGCAACGCGCCGCGTTCAGGATCGAACTGCGTGCCTGATCCGGCGGAAGGACCTGGACGACGGCCTTCAGGATCGCCAGGTCGTGCCGGCCGATCGATGGCGCGACGGTAATGTCCCCCTCTTCGACAACCACGTCGTCGGCACCGTACTCCGCCAGGATAGCTGGCGCGACCGCCGCGACCGTCGGGAGTTCCATCAGCGTCGCCGCAATCTGTGGCCGCTGCTCGCGAAGTCCGACCAGAATGGTCCCTGCTCCCCCACCGATGTCGATCACCGAACCGATCGCGGAGAGGTCGATCTCCCGGGCCAGATGTCGGCCGAAAATCACCCCGCCCGGGGCGAGCATGCGGCTGAAGGCCGCCGCGGCCTCGGGTCCCGCTTCGGAAAAGTCGTGCAGCGCAGCCGGCCGGTTCTGCCGCAGCGACTCCGCGGTCAACAGGTCGGCTCCCCAGAGTTCGCGCAGGAGCGCATGATCGCCGCCGCGATAGGTCGGCTTGGACGCGTCGAGGAAGGCCGACGCTTCGGCCCCGTTGCGAAACTGGCCATCCTTGACCTCGAGGAGACCAATGCTGGCGAGTGCGTAAAGGAGCCGCGACAGACGATCGGGCTCGACTTTGAGCGCGGCTCCAAGGCTGTCAGCCGTCGCAGCGTCGCCACCGAGCCGGGTAAAGATGCCGAGGTCCAGCCCGGCTCGAAGCGCCAAGGCGGGGGGCACCGCTGCGATCAGTCTGTCGATCCGGTCAGAATCCACCATGTCGCATCCCTTCCGCGATCCTGGACCGACCTTGGCGCAGCCCCCATAAGATTAGAGCTTCGGTTCTCCGGAAAGTGAAGACGGAATCATTATTCCGAGCAGCCGACATCAGGCGCAAAGCCGCCATTCGCGTCGTGGAGGACGTGCGTCCGTAACGGGCCATATCCAAACTCCCGCAGCTATTCCTCGTTCCGCTTCTGCGCGATCAGATCCAGCCGTTCGCGGTCGGAGCGTTCGCGCTCGTCGCGGTTGCGCACGTCCTTGTAGGCGCGCTCGACCATGTTGGTGCGGGCGTTTGCCGTGGCGATGAGGCCGGCCTCCTGCCTGGCGCTTTCCAGGCTCTTCTCCTGGCGCACCACCGCCTGGGCGATGCGGCGGTGATAGAGATCGGGGAACAGGCCGGAGAGCGAATTGTCCTGGTCGAAATGGCCGATCAATTCCCTGGCCTCGGCCTCCGCCGCGTTTGCCGCGGCCAGGAAGGTGGCGTGGCGGGTCTCGTGCAGTGCCTTCAGCTGTTCCTGCACCTTGACCAGTTTCTTCAGACGTTCCTTGCGTGTGCTCATCTCATCTCGCCAAAGTCAGGTCGACGAAGCCGTCGACGAACAGCGACAGCATGGTGCCGATGGCGAAATAGAAGATGATCATGCCGCCGGCGATGACGAAGGGCTGGGAAATGAAATAGATCGGGATCTGCGGGGTCAGCTTGTTGACGAATCCGATCGTCAGATTGACCAGAATGGCATAGGCGACAAACGGGCTGCCGAGGCGGATGACCAGGAAGAAGGTGTCCGACACGGTGTCGGTGATATCGACCAGGGCGGCCTGCGGGTTGAAAAAGACGTTGACCGGCGCGACCGTGTAGGACGCCACCAGCGCGCGGACGATCTCGTGATCGAAATCGAAGACGAACAGCATCAGCAGCGCCGAGAACGAGATGATGGCGGCAAGGGCCGCCTGCGGTTCCGGCTCCTCGATCGCCGGCCCGCCCGAGCCGCCATAGCCGATCAGCATGGCGATGGCCGAGCCCATGAAGCGCAGTGCTTCCATGTAGAGCCTGGTCATGGCGCCGATCAGCCCGCCGATCAGCAACTCCGAGATGATCATCGGCACCAGGATCTGCGGGCGCGGATCGACGAAGGGAATGATGCGGTCCCACAGGAAGGCAAGCAGGCCGCCGGTGGCGGCGACCGCCACGAACAGCCTGACCTGCACCGGCACACGGGCGCTGGACAGGCCCGGCATCAGCATGAAGCAGGCGCCGATGCGGCAGAAGGCGAGGAACGCCGCGATGACGACGCTCTGCGAGAGAACGCTCACGATATGGTCCCGAGCACCCTGATCTCGACGCCCTTGGCGATTTCGACATGGGAGAGCACCGGCAGCGTGGTGAACAGCCGCTCGATGATCATGCGCACGTAGGGGCGGGCGTCGGGCGCGGTGACGAGGACGAAGCGCTCGCCGGCCTCGAGGAATTTCTTGATCGCCTTGGTGGCGTCCTGGCCGAATTCCTCGAGCTGGCGCGGATCGATGTCGAATTCGCGCACCTCGCCCTTGGCGTCGCGCTTGAGGCTCTGATGGAAGGCGAGGTCCCAGCGGTTGCCGAGGCGCAGCACCTTGAGCACGCCGCCTTCCGAGAGGTCGCCGCAGATCTGCTGGGCCATGCGGATGCGGACATGCTCGACGATCTGCTCGGTACGACGCACATGCGGCGCGATCTCGGCGATGGCCTCGATGATCAGGTGCAGGTTGCGGATCGAGACGCGCTCGGCGAGCAGCAGCTTCAGCACCGCCTGCAGGCCGGGATAGGAGATGTGCGTGGTGCAGATCTCGTCGGCGAGCTTGCGGTATTCCTGGTCCTGGCGTTCCAGCAAGGCCTTCATGTCCTTATAGGACAGAAGCTGCGGCAGGTTGTTGCGGATCACCTCCGAAAGATGGGTGAGCAGCACCGACATGTTGTCGGCGAAGGTGTAGTTCTCGCGCTTCAAATCCTCGGCGAAAGTTTCCATGACGGAATAGGCGCGCATGCCGAAGGCAGGCTCGCGGATCTCTTCGCCCGGAATTTCAGGCACTTCACGGTTGCCGAGCAGCACCATGATCTCGCCGACGCGCATCGAATATTCGGCGACCACCGTGCCATGCACCTTGATCTGATAGCTTTTCGGCGGGATGGCAAAATCGTCGGCGACGCGCACTTCCGGCACGACGAAACCATATTGCTGGGCGAATTTCTTGCGCATCTTGCCCATGCGGAAGACCAGCTCCTGATGCGAGACCAGCAGCCGGGTCGACAGCTGCTTGCCGATCAGCAGTTCGATCTCGGCGGTGGCGAGCGAGGCCTTGACCGAGTTCTTCTCTTCCTCGGCCTTGGTCGCCTTCTCCTGGGTCTTCAGCGCCTCGGCCGCGGCGAGGACGCGGTTGGCGCGCATCGGGATGATGTAGCCGAGGCCGGCCATGCCGCCGGCCAATGCAAAGAAGGGGAACAGCGGCAGGCCGGGCATCAGGCCGAGCAGCACCAGCAGCGCCGCCGCCACGTAGAGCGCGCGCGGATGGGCGCCGAGCTGGCCGAACACGGCCTGGTTGGTCGAGCCCCGCGTGCCGCCCTTGGAAACCAGCAGGCCGGCGGCGAGCGAGACGATCAGCGCCGGGATCTGGGTGACCAGACCGTCGCCGACCGACAGCTTGATGAACACGTCGGCGGCCTCGCCCATCCCCATGCCGTGCCTGATGTAGCCGATGGCGATGCCGCCGACGATGTTGATGGCGGTGATGATGAGGCCGGCGATGGCGTCGCCGCGCACGAATTTCGAGGCGCCGTCCATCGAGCCGAAGAAGGAGGATTCTTCCTCCAGTTCGCGGCGGCGCAATTGTGCGGTCTTGTCGTCGATCATGCCGGCGGAAAGGTCGGCGTCGATCGACATCTGCTTGCCGGGGATGGCGTCGAGGGTGAAGCGGGCGCCGACTTCGGCGATACGGGTGGCGCCCTTGGTGATGACGATGAAGTTCACCACGATCAGGATCATGAAGACGATCAGGCCGATGACGAAGTCGCTGGCCATCACCAGCTTGGAGAAGCCGGCGATGACGTAGCCGGCGGCGTGCGTGCCCTCATTGCCATGCGACAGGATCATGCGCGTGGTGGCGATGTTGAGGGATAGCCGCAGCATCGTGGCGATGAGCAGCACGGTCGGGAACGAGGAGAAATCGAGCGGCCGCTGGATCCACAGCGCGACCATCAGGATCAGCACCGAAAGCGCGATCGAGAAGGCGAGGCCGATGTCGATGAGGAAGGCCGGGATCGGCAGGAACAGCACGGCCAGGATGATGACGATGCCAAGCGCGAAGAAGACGTCGCGGCCATTCTTGGCCACCGCGCCGGGCTGGATGCTTTCGCTGATCGCCATTCTCTTCCTCGAACAATAGGTTGCCGCGCATAGGACAGCCCGGCGAGGGTAGCTGGCCAAGCTTGCGCGAGGGTGGGAGAGTGGCTGGACCTGATTGTCGCGAAGGAAGGGAAATGCACGCTCCTGATCATTGGCACGATCCGCTTGCCTGCCGGAAAACTGGAGGAGGCAAGGCCGGCGATGGAGCGCATGATCTCGGGCAGTCGCGCCGAGGATGGCTGCGTGGAATATTCCTATGCGCGTGACGTGCTCGATGAGGGACTGATCCGGGTCACCGAGGTGTGGCGTGACAAGGCGGCGCTCGATGCGCATTTCCGCTCGCCGCATATCGCCGAGTGGCGCTCAAGCTGGCCGGCGCTTGGTATCGGCGAGCGCAATCTCGTCCTCTACGAGGCCGGTGAGCCCACGCCGACCTGATCGGCGACCGCTCGATCGTCTTTAACCGCCAGCAGGCAATCAGTCCCCGGCTGTGTCCGTCGTTGCGACGCCGACCAGCCAGCGCCGGACAATGCGCTCATCCTCGGCGGAAAGCCCGGCGGCCAGCTCGCCTTCCAGTCTGTTCACGCGCTCGCGGCAGGCGCGCAGCAGTGCGCGGCCGCTGTCGCTGAGATCGATGTGCTGGATGCGGCCATGGACGGCATGCGGCTTGCGCACCAGCGAGCCGGCCCGTTCGAGATTGGCGACGATGACGCTGAGCGTTTGCGGGGTGAGCAGCGCCAGCCGGGCCAGATCGGCATTGGAGAGGCCGGGATAGGCCGCAAGCATGGTCAGCGTCGCAAATTGCGGCTGCGTCACGCCGAGATCGCCCAGCGCGCGGTCCATTCTGAGCCGATGGGCGCCGGCGGCCTGGCGCAGGAGATAGCCGAGATAGCCTTCCTCGCCGCGTTTACCTTCTCCGGGAGCCGGTATCGATGAGTGTGGATTCGGCTTGCGCATAATGTAAGAGCTCTTATATGTTGTTCGTGCACTGATATTAAGACAATGCGGAGTCCATGACGATGGGTCATCGAATCTTTCTTGCCGGCGCCTCCGGCGCCATCGGCCAGCGGTTCATCCCGCAACTTCTGGCCGCCGGCCATCAAGTGACGGGCACCACGCGCAATACGGCCAAGGCCGCGACCTTGCGCGCCCTCGGCGCCGAGCCGATGGTCGTGGACGTCTTCGATGCCGAGGCGCTGTCGCGTGCCATGCTTGCCGCTCGGCCTGATATCGTCGTCCATCAACTGACCGACCTGCCGCCGGGGCTGGATCCGAGCCGGATGGGCGAGGCGATCGTGCGCAATGCCCGGATCCGCGACGAAGGCACGCGCAATCTGGTCGCGGCCGCCGTCGCGTCCGGTGTGCGGCGCATGGTGGCGCAAAGCATCGCCTGGGCCTATGCGCCGGGTCCGGAACCGCATGGCGAGGCCGACCCGCTGGATGGCGACGCGAGCGGCAACCGGGGCATCAGCGTCGGCGGTGTTATTGCCCTCGAAAAAGCCGTTCTCAACGCGCCATTCGCCGGCGTCGTGTTGCGATATGGCCAGCTTTATGGGCCGGGTACGGGAACCGACATGGCCACCGGCGCGTCGCCGTTGCATGTCGATGCGGCTGCCTATGCCGCGCTGCTCGCGCTCGACAAGGGCGCGCCCGGCATCTTCAACGTGGCTGAGCCCAATCGGGCGGTGTCGACGCAAAAGGCGGTCGAGGAGCTGGGCTGGCGCGCCGATTTCCGTTTGCCTGCCTGAATGCGGAGACATCGATATGATCGGCAATCAAGCTCGCTTGCGCACCGGCCAATCCCTCATCGCCATCAGCGCCGTAGCGGTTCTGTTCGCGCTGACGGCAAAGTGGGCTGGCCCGGGTTTCACAGGCGTCGTGCCTGACGGCACGGAACCGCACATGCACATGGCAAACACCGATGCGGGCGGCGCCGCCTGGGCACGGCCGAAGACGGTCGTCACGCCGATTTCCTGCGAAGAACTGCCGAACGTACCGGGCAAGTCGATCACCACGGTGATCGTGACATTTCCGCCCAACGGGTTCACCCCGCGCCACCGGCATCCGGGCTCGGTCAGCGCCTTCGTCCTGAAGGGCACGCTGCGCTCGCAACTCGAAGGTGGTGCCGCCGGCACCTATACAAAGGGGCAGACATGGTTCGAACCGCCGGGCACGGTCCATCTCTTCGCCGAGAACGTCAGCACCACCGAGCCGGCCGAAGTCCTCGCGACCTTCATCGCCGACAACGGCTGCGGGCCGCTGACCATACCGGACTGAGGGTAGAAGCAGTGCATCACCGGACGGAAGGCCAAGAAGGCCTAAAGCGCGTCGCGTTGAAACGGATTCATGCGACGCGCTTCAGGTTCTTGTTTTTATGCACGTCGTCTTCCCAAAACCGAGATCGCTTTTGGACGACATGCATCAGCAGGCGTTGACCTGTCTGCAGGACCAACCTCCACCATCGGTGTCGTGGCAATCTTCATAGCTTCCGTAACACATGTTCGTTGAATTGCGGTACCAGGGATAACCGCCGGGACAGCAGACGTCCTGTTGCGCAAGCTGAAGAAATTCTTCTGCCGGCCGGCTCTGTTTTTCCGTATTGCCTCCCGACAAAAGAGACATGGAGTGTGAAATATTCTGCCTAACCGGCATGTCCACGCTTGAGCTGCTCATCGCAGACGAGCTCAAGAAAATCGTGCAAGCAGCCAACGAAAAGAACCCCCGCGCAATCATGTTCCCCTCCTTGATGAACATAGAGACGGGCTAAAGTACCACTTTTCCAGGCTTTGCGTAGATTTCGCGGGCGAAGCAGAGGAGGATATCGCTGCAAATCCGCTGTCCGATTTCCGATGACCGACGGACTTAGGCCTTTCGGGCTCAGGGGGTGATCAAAGGACACTGCTAGATCGTTCGAAAACGATCCTTGCATAGGAGCCGGCATCGCGGTTGCCATGCGGTATCCCTGGGCGTATCAGCCTTCCACGTTCCTTTGATATCGGCGAGCCGCCCGAGTGCTTTCCAGAAACCAGCCACAAGTCTATGCCCGCCGGCTGCGCGCGGTGCTTCTGAGGTCCATTCCGCTGCTCGAGGCGCGCGGCATCGCCGTGGTCGTGCTGGCGGGCGTCGTCGGCATCATGGCGGGCATACTGGTCACGGCGATGAGCCAGATCGTGCAGGATCTGCACGGGCTGTTGTTCGGTGTCCAGCCCGGCGGCCGGCTTTCCGGCATGTTCTCGCTCGCCAATCCCATGCAGGCACTGATACCGGCGATCGGCGGCGCCCTGCTCGGGTTGACGGTGATCTGGCTGCGGCTGCGTAAATTCCGCACTCCGGTCGATCCGATCGAGGCCAACGCGCTCTATGGCGGGCGCATGTCGCTGACCGATACGTTCATCATCGTCTGCCAGACGATGATCTCCAGCGGCTTCGGCGCCTCGGTCGGCCTCGAAGCCGGCTACACGCAGGTCGGATCCGGCTTGGCATCGCGGCTGGCGCGCATCTTCCGGCTGCGCCGCAACGATGTCCGCATCCTCGTCGGCTGCGGCGCGGCCGGCGCCATCGCCGCCGCTTTCGACGCGCCGCTGACCGGCGCCTTCTACGGCTTCGAACTGGTCATCGGCATCTACTCGGTCGCCAATGTCGCGCCGGTCATGACGGCCGCGATCTCAGCCTCGCTGACGGCGGAAGTGTTCGGCGGCGTGCCGTTTCCGTTGGAGCTTTCGGGGCTGCCGCAGCTGACCCCCAGCCAGTATGTGCCGTTCCTGCTGCTCGGGCTGCTGGGCGGCGCGGCCTCGATCGCCATCATGCAACTGGTGACGCTGATCGAACGCGGTTTCAACCGGCTGTCGGTCGATGCCTCGCTGCGCCCCGTCGTCGGCGGCGTCATCGTCGGCCTTTTGGGGCTGATCACGCCGCAGGTGCTGTCCAGCGGCCATGGCGCGCTGCACCGCGAATTCGCGATGAACTATGGGCTGACCGTGGTGGCCAGCGTCTTCGTGCTGAAATTGGCGGCGTCGGCCATCTCGCTGGGCTCCGGCTTTCGCGGGGGCCTGTTCTTCGCCTCGCTGTTCCTCGGCGCGCTGCTCGGCAAGGCATTCGCAGGCGTGATGGCGCTGGTCTCGCCGGCGACCGGCATCGACCCCTCGGTCGCCGCAGTCGTCGGCATGACATCGCTTGCCGTCGGTGTCGTCGGCGGCCCGCTGACGATGACCTTCCTGGCGCTGGAATCGACCCGCGACCTGACGCTCACCGGCGTCGTGCTGGCCGCCTCGATCATGGCGGCGATCCTGGTGCGCGAAACCTTCGGCTATTCGTTCTCGACTTGGCGCTTCCATCTGCGCGGCGAGACGATCCGCAGCGCCCACGATGTCGGCTGGATGCGCAGCCTGACCGTCGGCTCGATGATGCGCAAGGACATCAAGACAATCGATGCCTCGACGACGCTGGCGGACTTCCGCAAGCAGATCCCGCTCGGCTCGGCCCAGCGCGTCATCGCCGTCGACCCGGGCGATCAGTATGTCGGCGTGCTGATCGTGGCCGAACTGCACAGCGACCCCGCCGGCGGCGAGGTGCCGGTGCGCGATCTCGCCCAGTACAAGGATGCCGTCCTGGTGCCCAGCATGAACGTGCAGGCCGCCGCCGAGACGTTCCAGCGCGCCGGCGCCGAGGAACTGGCGGTCGTGGAAGATTTCACCGACCACATCGTGCTCGGCCTGCTGACCGAGGGCCATCTCATGCGGCGCTATGCCGAAGAGCTCGAAAAGGCGCGCCGGGACCTGTCGGGCGAGGGGTAAAGCGCGCCTGCGCATCCCCCTTTTTCGATCGGTGCGTCGTATTCCCGTGACCCTTCCGACGTGCAGGCTGGCCCAGCTGTTGGCGCCGTCTGGCGCCCACGTTTGGCTTGCCAGCTGTACAGTGGTACTGTACATCTTGTTAAGTGCGGTGAGGAGACGGCATGAGCAAGGGATCCGACAAGGCTTCGGTGAAGACGGGCGGCGCACCGGCGGCGACGCATGCCCATCAGGTGCTCGGCATGCGCCTCAAGAGCCTTCGCCTCGCCCGCAGGCTATCCTTGCGGGAGCTTGCGGAGGCGACCGGGACGAGCGCCAGTTTCATCAGCCAGCTCGAACGCGGCCTGACCGGCGCCAGCACCGCCTCGCTCAACCAGATGGCGTCGGCGCTCGGCGTCAGCGTCGCCATGCTGTTCGAGGAAAGCACCGCGCAAAACCATGGCGTTCTGAGACGAAGCGAGCGGCCGAGCCTGCCGCCCAGCGACGGCTGCCGCAAGATGCTGTTGTCGCGCCCGCCGCTGAGCGACATGGAAGTCTACGTCGGAGAATTCGACATTGGCGGCTCGACCGGTCCCGATCGCTACACCCATGGCGACGCGCACGAGATGCTCGTCGTGCTGCGCGGGGTCGTCGAGGTCTCGCTCGGCGAGGCGCGCCACGTGCTCGAGGAGGGCGACAGCATCGAATACACGACCTCGACACCGCATCGCTCCGAGAACATCGGCAGTGGCCGGGCCGAAGTGATGTGGATCATCGCGCCGCCGACCTCGGTGCGCGCCGAACTCGAGCAATACACGGCCTGGAAACCGCTCGCGGCCAGGTAGGCCCCATCCAAAACGCGGGCAGTAATGGGAGAATGACGTCATGCTGAAATCGAAATGTCTGGCGCTTAGCGCGGTGATGGTGCTTGGCCTTCTGGGCACCACCGCGATGGCGCAGGAGAAGCCGGTCGCCGGCGAGGTGAAGGAAGGTTCGCTGAAGGGCAAGACGCTGACGTTCGTCTCCTATGGCGGCATCTACCAGGATGGCCAGGCGGCCGCGCTGAAGGAGTTTGTCGACAAGTCCGGCGTCAAGCTGCTCAATGACGGACCGACCGAGATCGCCAAGCTGCAGGCACAGGTCGAGTCAGGCAACGTAGCCTGGGACGTCGTCGACACCGACGACCTGCCGCCTTACGTCTATTGCGGCAAGCTGTTCCAGAAGCTGGATCTGACGAAGCTCGACGTCTCGAAAATCCCCGAAGGCCAGGTCGGCGAGTGCTCGGTGCCGGCGATGAACTATGGCGTCGTGCTGATGTACAACAAGGAGAAGTATGGGGATAATCCGCCCAAGAGCTGGGCAGACTTCTTCGATACGGCAAAGTTCCCGGGCGTGCGCGGGATCGACGGCTCCGGCAGCCCGACGGGCGGCTTGCTGGAACAGGCGTTCAAGGTAGCCGGCGGCGATCCGAAGGCGATGACGGTGGCCGATATCGACAAGGCTATCGATGTGGTCCGCAAACTCGGCCCCGATACGATTTTCTGGAAGACGGGTGCTGAATCGCAGCAGCTGGCTGAATCCGGCGAGGCCGACATGCTGATGATGTGGACGGGTCGCGCCATGACCGCGGTCAAGAACGGCGCCAAATACGCGCCGGCCTGGCAGGATTGGCTGGTGGTGATGGACCAGATGACGATCCCTGTCGGCGTCAAGGATACGGACGCGTCCTACGCGCTGATCAATGCCTATCTCGGCAAGCACGCACAGGAAGTCCTGGCGGAGAAGACATCCTACACACCGATCAACAGCGAGGCGCAGCCCAAGGTCGACGCTTCCGTCGCCGCCTTCCTGACCAACACGCCTGACCGCCAGAAGCAGGGCTACAAGCAGAACTTCAAGTTCTGGGTGCCGAACTTCGCGGTGGCTCAGGAGAAGTGGTCGGCGCTGATGGCCGGCAACTGAGCGAGCGTCGCAGAGGCAGGCCGTGAGCGCGTCCGACCCGACAAACGCACCCGTTGCCCAACCCGCCGCCGAAGGGCGGCCGGGCTGGGCGTGGCGGCCGTTCGCGCTCGCGGCGCCGGCGCTGATCCTGCTCGTCGCGGTGATTGGCTATCCGCTGTTCATCATCGTGCTGCGCAGCCTCTCTGAGCCGCAATGGGGTGTGCAGAACTACGTCTGGTTCTTCGGCGCGCCGGTCAACCTCACCGTGCTCCAGCGGACCTTCGCCATCTCGGCCTGGGTCACGCTGGTGTGCGTGATCGCGGCCTACCCCTATGCCTATCTGATGACCGCGGTCGGGCCGCGCGTCCGGCTGGCGCTGGTGCTTTGCGTGCTGATCCCGTTCTGGGTGAGCGGGGTGGTTCGCACGCTCTCCTGGGTGATCCTGCTGCAGGATTCGGGGGTTATCAATTCGCTGCTGCGCGCGGCCGGGTTCGACGGCATCAAGCTGATCCGAACGCAGACCGGCGTGGTGATCGGCATGGCGCAGGTGTTGTTGCCGTTCATGATCCTGCCGCTCTATTCGGTCATGAAAGGCATCGACCTCAGGCTGATGCGGGCGGCGCAAAGCCTTGGCGCACGGCCGTCCCGCGCCTTCTTCACCGTCTATCTGCCGCTGTCCTTGCCGGGGGTCTATGCCGGCGCGATCATCGTGTTCATCCTGGCGCTGGGCTTCTACATCACCCCGGCACTGCTCGGCGGCCCGCGCTCGACCATGCTGTCGACGCTGGTGCAGACCCAGGTGCTCAGCCTGCTGCAATGGGGTAGGGGCGGCGCGATGGGCGTGGTGCTGCTCGTCGCAACCTTCGTGCTGCTCGCGCTCGCGGCGCCGGTGATGCGGTCCAGGTACCGCGAAGCGGGGCGGCACTGATGGAAATGAAGCCGCTCACGCGCCTGCTTTTGGGCCTGGTCTGCCTGCTGGTGGCGATATGGCTGGTGGCGCCGACGCTGGTCGTCGTGCCGATGTCGTTCAACGAGAACAAGTCGCTGGCGTTTCCGCCGCAGGGCTTCTCCTGGCAATGGTATCAGAATTTCGCCACCAGCCCGGAATGGTCGGCGAGCTTCCTCAATTCGCTCAAGGTCGCCTCCGTGGTGGCGGTGCTGGCGACGGTGCTTGGCACGCTCGCGGCCTTCGGCCTCGACCGCATGAAGGCCGGGCCGGCCGGCCTGTTGCGCATGCTGATGCTGACGCCGATGGTGGTGCCGGGCGTGGTGCTGGCCATCGGCATCTACGCCGTCTATCTCGACACCCACCTCGTCGGCACGATGCTTGGCTTCGTGCTTGCCCACACCATCCTTGCGCTTCCCTTCGTGCTGATCGCGGTCTCGGCCAGCCTCGAAGTGTTCGACAGGCGCCTCGAGACGGCGGCGGCGAGCCTCGGCGCGGGAGCGCTGACCGCGTTCCGCACGGTGACGCTGCCGCTGATCCTGCCCGGCATCCTGTCCGGCCTGCTCTTTGCCTTCGCCACCTCCTTCGACGAGATCGTCGTGTCGCTGTTCATCACCAACCCCTATCTCAAGACCTTGCCCGTGCAGATCTTCTCCTCCATCACCCGCGACGCCGACCCGACCGTTGCCGCCGTCGGCACCATCCTGCTTTTGGCCACCACGATCCTGATCGGCGGCGGCATGCTTCTTCTCGGTCGCGAGCGGAAAGGACGCCAATGAAGCCGGCACAGGAGAGCAAGGGCGCGGCGATCGATCTCGAATCGATCAGCAAGGCCTATGGCGGCTTCAAGGCGCTGGACGGCGTGTCGCTTCGCATCGAGCCCGGCGAGTTCATGACGCTGCTCGGCCCGAGCGGCTCCGGCAAGACCACGACGCTGAATGTCGTGGCCGGCTTTACCGACGTGACCAGCGGCAAGCTGCTGGTCGGCGGCAGGAACGTCGTCGGCGTGCCGGCGCACAAGCGCAATATCGGCGTCGTCTTCCAGCATTACGCGCTGTTCCCGCATATGAGCGTCGGCCGCAACGTCGCCTATCCGCTGACGCTGCGCGGCGTCGATCAGGCAGAGCGGAAGGCGCGCGTGGCAAGGGCGCTCGACATGGTCAAGATGGGCGACTTTGCGCATCGCTATCCAAGCGAATTGTCGGGCGGCCAGCAGCAGCGCGTGGCGCTGGCCCGCGCCATCGTCTTCGACCCGTCGCTGTTGCTGATGGACGAGCCGCTCGGCGCGCTCGACAAGAAGCTGCGCGAATGGCTGCAGCTCGAGATCAAGCGCATCCATCGCGAGCTCGGCACCACCTTTGTCTATGTGACGCACGACCAGGAAGAGGCACTGGTCCTGTCGGATCGCATCGCCGTGTTCAATCGCGGGCGGATCGAGCAGGTCGGCACCGGCCGCCAGCTCTATGACGAACCGGCGACGCTGTTCGTCGGCCGCTTCATCGGTGACTCCACGGTGCTGCGCGGAGAGGTGCGAAGCGACGGCGCAAGCACGGCGCTGACCATTGCCGGCGAGACGGTGACGGCACCGCGCCGGATCGCCGGCAAAACCAGCCCGGTCATGTTGCTGCGCCCCGAAAAGCTCGCCATCCGCCGGCCCGGCCAGGACGCGGCAGGCACCACCAACCGGCTGCCGGGGACGATCGCGGAAGCCATCTATCTCGGCTCGGGATCGAAATATGAGGTCAGGCTCGCCGATGGCTCCACGGCGATCGTGCGCTCGCCGCTGACCGGCGACAGCTTTGGCCTTGGCGACAAGGTGGAGCTTTGCTTCGACGGCGCCGACGCCAAGCTTCTGGCCGACGACAGCTCGGCCGACGCGACGCTGACCTGATCCAATCAATTCGAAAGTCATCCCATGCAAGCCAAGCGCAACGGCGACATATCGTTCTGGTATGCCGATCTGGGAGGGGTCCCCGCGCCTCGGCCACCTTTGCCCGGCGATATCGAGGCCGATGTCGCGATCGTCGGCGCCGGCTATACCGGCCTGTGGACCGCCTACTATCTGAAGAAGGCCAGGCCCTCGCTGCGTGTCGCGGTGATCGAACGCGAGTTTGCCGGTTTCGGCGCGTCGGGCCGCAATGGCGGCTGGCTGTCGGGCGGCTTCTCCTGGTCGCGCGAAAAATATCTCAAGACCTCGACCCGGCAAGGTGTCAGCGCCATGCAGGCGGCCATGGCGGGCTGCGTCGACGAGGTGATCCGGGTGGCGAGCGCGGAAGGCATCGATGCCGATATCCGCCGCGTCGACAATCTGACGGTGGCCACCAACCCCGCGCAACTCGAACGCGCGCGCGAGGAGTGCGAAACGATCCGCGCCTGGGATGTCGATCCGACCCGCGTCGAGATGCTGGATCAAGCGGCGACGCGGGCGCGCATCAACATCCGCAATGTCATGGGCGGTTTCGTCGTCCACGGCCAGGCGCGGGTGCAGCCGGCCAAGCTGGTACGCGGGCTTGCCGCCGCCGTCGAACGTCTGGGCGTGCCGATCTACGAACGGACGACGGTGACGGCCATTGCCCAGGGCAGCGTGATCACCGACCGCGGCACGGTGCGGGCGGAAACCATCATCCGCGCCACGGAAGGATTCACGGCAGGCATTCCCGGCGAGGAACGGACCTGGCTGGCGCTCAACAGCGCGCAGATCGTCACCGAGCCGCTGTCGGAGGAGCTTTGGCGCCAGATCGGATGGGAAGGGCATGAGCTTCTCGGCAACGCCGCCCACGCCTATTGCTATGCGCAGCGCACGCGCGAGGGGCGCATCACCATGGGCGGGCGCGGCGTGCCCTATCGCTATGGCTCGCGTACCGACGTCAATGGGCAGACGCAGCAGGCCACGATCGACCAGCTGCATCAGATCCTGACGACGCTGCTGCCGCAGACGGCGAACTGCCGCATCGAGCATGCCTGGTGCGGCGTGCTCGGCGTGCCGCGCGACTGGTGCACGACCGTCGGGCTCGATCCCGCGACCCGCATCGGCTGGGCCGGCGGCTATGTCGGGCTCGGCGTGTCGAGCTCCAATCTTTCGGGGCGCACGCTGGCCGACCTGATCCTCGGCCAGGAGACGGAGCTGACGAAGCTGCCCTGGGTCAACCGCAAGGTCAGGCCTTGGGAGCCGGAGCCGTTCCGCTGGCTCGGCGTGCATTCGATGTACCAGCTTTATCGCATCGCTGACGGGCGCGAGGCCGCCGGGCTTGCGCACACGTCGAGACTGGCCGCACTCGCCGACAGCATCACGGGCCACTGACTGATGGAGACCAGTTTGATCGACCTTTCGACCTTCCACGATCTCGCCAAGGCCGATATCGGCGCGTTCTCACCCAAGCCCACCTCCATCGAGGGGGATCAGGTCGAGGCGGTGCGTTCGTTTTTTCAATCGCCGGACGGAACCGTCGATATCGGCATCTGGGAGTGCACGCCCGGCCGCTTCACCGCCGATCGTTCGGACTCGTCGGAGATCTGCCACATCATCTCGGGCAGCGTGGAACTGAGCCGTGCCGATGGCGAGGTGCGTGAACTGGGGCCGGGCGACCTTCTCGTGCTGCCGCGGGGATGGAAGGGCGAATGGCGCATCCGCGAGACCACGCGCAAGCTCTACATGATCCAGTCGGCCGGCTGATCGGCTGACATCAGTTAGACGGGGTCAGTGCTCGATCGGCCCCTTGGCCATCACCAGCGCAGTGCCGGCGGTGGTCGGACGTTCGATGACGCGACGCACGCGCGGCGGCTCGTCGCCGCTGTGCAACGCCCGCAAGCGCTCGCCGACCATGGCGTCGGCATGGGTGATGCGGCCATTGTGCCTGACATATTCGAGCCAGGTCGGCGTGTGATAGTGCTCGATCCATATCGAGGGATTTTCGAGATCGCGCGCCAGTGTCCAGTTGCGGGCGCCGTCACGGCGGCGGATGCGGCCGCGTTCGGCCATGGTGGCAAGGAATTCCGCCTCGTCCTCGTGGCGGATGATGTATTCGATCATGATGGCGATGGGACCGCTGCGCGGCTTCAGGTCGAGTGCCAGATGCGGCTCCTTGAAGCGGTTGAGCGGGTCGAGGTTCAGCACCTGCTGCTGGGGCAGGGGCAGGACGAGGCCGATGGCGCCGCCGGCCAGCATGGCGATGGCGGCGGCGATCAGCGCCGTCTCGGCACCATGCGCATCGGCGACGACGCCCCATATCCAGCTGCCCAGCGCGATGCCGCCGAAGGTCGCGGTCTGGTAGACCGACAGCACCCGGCCGACCACCCAGCGCGGCGTCGCCATCTGCACGGTGACGTTGAAGTGCGAGAGCGCGATCACCCAGCAGGCGCCGCCGACCAGCAGGCCGAGCGACGTCTGCCAGGCGTGATGGCTGAGCGCGGCATTGAAGGCGCAGACGGCGAAGCCGGCGAAGGCACAGCGCACCATCGTCTCGCTGGAAAGCAGTTGCCGCAGCCGCACGCTGATCAGCGCGCCGCCGACGGCGCCGATGCCGAAGGAGCCAAGCATGATGCCGTAGGTCAAGGCATCGCCCTTGACGACGTCGCGCGCGACCAGCGGCAAGAGCGCCAGGACGGCGCCGGCGCTGAAGCCGAAGGCCGCGCCCCTGACCAGCACCTTGCCGATATTGGGCGACATGGCGACATAGCGCAGGCCGGCGCCCATGGCGGCACCCAGCGACTCGCGCGGTAAGGTCGACACCGGCACATCCGGCTTCCAGCGGGCCATCACGATGATGAGGCCGATATAGCTCACCGCGTTCGCCGCGAAGGCGGCCGCGGCACCGGCGGCCGCGACGATGATGCCACCGATCGCCGGGCCGACGCTGCGTGTCAGGTTGAAGCCCATGGAGTTCAGCGCAACGGCCGCGGGCACCTTGTTGCGGGGAACCATGTCGCCGACGGACGCCTGCCAGGACGGGCTGTTGAGCGCCGTGCCGCTGTCGATCAGGAAGGTGAAGGCTAGCAGCGTCCAGGGTGTCAGCAAATTGTAGTAGGTGAACACCGTCAGAAGCACCGAAACGACCAGCATGAAGGTCTGCGCGACCAGCATCACCTTGCGTCGGTCGAAGCTGTCGGCGATGGCGCCGGCGACAAGCGCGAACAGCATGATCGGCAAGGTCGTCGAGGCCTGGACCAGGGCGACCTGGTAGGGCGAGGTGGCGATCGTGGTCATCATCCAGGCGGCGCCGACGCCCTGGATCAGGCCACCGAAATTCGAAACGAGACTTGCCGACCAGACGGCGCGGAAAATGCCATGCCGGAACGGCGCCAGCGCCGAAACGCCTTCGCTGTCCGGTTTCTCGTCAATCATGGATGGATTCCTGCCTCAGCGTGCTGACCCTTGCGGTTTCTCCGCATCGTTTGCCGAAACTATGGCATGGCGCCGCAAAGGGCGAACGTCATGCGTGGAAGATCATGGTCCAACAACGGGATAGCGAAGGGCCAGCCTTTGGCTGCGGACCCCGCGCCTGTCTAGCGCGCGTCCCTCACCGAGGCTTGGAGCGCCTCGGTGAGCTCACTCGTGGCCTGACCGCCGGCGTGCAGGCGAAGGAAAAGCTCCATGCCGACCAGCCGCAGCCGCGATGGCTGGTCGCGCTTTGCCAGGTCGATCAGGTCTTCGACCGAAGCGGTCGGCCACTTCATCGCGTCACGCAGCAAGCCGCCGCGCAGCAGGCCCTCCGTGCCTGTGGTGAAATTGTTCGAGACCTGGAAACCGTTCTTGCGGGCGTTCACGTTCTGAAGCGGAATGTGCTTTTCCGCGACTTTCTTCAAAAGCCATTTTCCCTGCTTGTGACGGTATTTGTGCCGCCTCGGCAGATGGATCGCGAAGTCGATCAGCCGGTTCTCGAGGAACGGCACCCTGAGCTCCACCGAAGCCGCCATGCTGAGCCGGTCGTGCCTGTTCAGCAAATCCTGCAGATGCGCATACATGTCGTGCAGGCAGCATCCCAGGAAGGCACGGTCGCTGAGTGATGCCACCGGCTCGAGCCGGTCGAAGATCTTGGTCTGGAGGAAATTCAGTTCTGGCGAGAGCGCCCTGAGCACGATGTTGCGGTCCCAGCCATGGCCACCGGCGATCGATGTCCGGAAGGGGGCATGACGCTGGCGCTCGAACCTGCGGGCGAGCCGGGTCCTGGAGCGAAACAGGCGTTGCGGCCATGCCCATGGCCGCCATGACCGCATGCTGGCTTCCTGCCAGTCGTAGCCGCCAAAGAGCTCGTCGGCGCCTTCGCCGGTCAGCAGCACCTTGATGCCGTCGGCCCGGCATTGCTCGGCAAGCGCCAGCAGACAGACATGGCTTGCGTGCCAGCCGTCGCTTTCCAGATGCCAGATGGTTCTTGGCCAGAGTTCGAGGAACCGGTCCTTGTCGACGGGCACCCTGTTCAGCGGCACGCCGGCATGGCGGGCGGTGCGTTCGGCATCTTGCGCTTCGCTGTGACCCAGACGCGGGTCGACGACATAGGCTGTCACCTCCGGCCTGAACCGCTTGGCCAGCGTCGTGACGAGACCGGAATCGACGCCGCCGCTGCAGGCCGCGGCCAGCCCGGTATCGGCAATGCAGTGCAGCCCGACGCTGTCTTCGATCAGCGCTTCCAGCGAGGCCATGTGCTCCGTGTCGCTGGCGGTGTCGCCGGCGATGCGAGAGGCGTCGAGCACGTCGAGGACATGCCAGAAGCAGCGCTTCTCGATGCCGGCGTCGGTGATTTTCCACAGGCCGGCCGGCGGCAGCCGCTCTATGCCTTCGAACAGGCTGGCGCTGGAGTCGCGGCTTTGCCACGCGAGGCGCAAGGTGATCTCGCGCGGATCGATGGTGCGTGCGACGCCGTCACAGGCAAGGATCGCCTTGTCCTCGGAAGCGAAGAGGATTCGCTCACTCGTCTCGGCCACCGACATCGGCTTGATGCCGAGGCGATCGCGCGCAAGCCAGAGCGCGCTGGACCGCATGTCGAAATAGCCCAGGGAAAACATACCGTCGAACAGCGGGATGGCCTTGTCCGGCCCCCAGTGGTGCAAGGCTTCGAGGACCACTTCGGCATCTGAAACCGTCCGGAACCGCCTGCCTTCTGCCTCGAGTGTCTCGCGCAGGGATCTGTAATTATAGACCTCACCATTGTAGACCAGCACACCCCGGCTACAGGCGGTCAGCATCGGCTCGCGCGCCTGCGTCGAGAGATCGATGATCGAGAGTCGCCGATGCCCCAGCGCCAGCCGGCTGTCGTTCCAGCTGGCATGGTCGTCGGGACCGCGATGCGCCAGCGCCTGCGTCATGCGGCCGACATCGGCGAGATCGCCGGCCGCGATCGGGTTCCGCTTGCGCCAGACGCCGGCTATGCCGCACATGGTCCGCCGGTCTGTCTGCGTTGGTTCAGGGAACGTCTAGGGGGCATTGGAACAGAACGATCGCCTGGCCGGGAGCGGCCTGGATGGCAATCTAGCCGGAACCGGGCCAGCCGCAAGCGGGCGGCTGGTTTGGGGCAATTCCGGATGGAAGCCGCGGCATCCTCCCTCGCAGGTTTCAGAACCCGTTCTGGATGCGCTGGAAGATGACGTTGGTGAAGGCCGATATCTGGCCGCCGATGAACGGGCCCGTGAGCGCCACCACCAGCATGATGGCGACGATCTTCGGCACGAAGGTCAGGGTGATTTCCTGGATCTGCGTCAGCGCCTGGATGAGGGCGATGCCGATGCCGACCGCCATGGCGACCAGCACCACCGGAGCGGACGCGGTCAGCACCGTCCACACCGCGTACTGGACGATGTCGAGGGCGTCGGCCTCGTTCATGCGGGCGCTTGGCCTAGCTTGCCGGCTTGATCGAGACGCCCGGGCCGACGGGGACCTTGGTGCCATCCTGCAGCACCGCGATCAGCCCGCTGCTGGCGAGCGTCACCGAGGCCACTATTCCGGTGGTCTTGCCGTCGGCCGACGTGATCGAGCGGCCGATGATCGCATCGGCCTGCGACAGCGCCGAGGACTGCATGATCTGGTCGAGCTTGGTGTTGCTCTGCACCGACTGCTCGACCTGCGAGAAGGTGGCGAGCTGGGCGACGTACTGCGTCGAATCCATCGGCTTGGTCGGATCCTGGTTCTTCATCTCGGCGATCAGAAGCTTCAGGAAGGACTGGTAGTCGACCGCTGTCTTGGAGGTCGACTTGGTGGTCGAATTGGCACCAACCGGTATCGTCGTCGTCATGTCCACGGTCATCAGTAGCGTGCTCCCACGGCCAGCGGGCGCGGTGCGCCCGGAACATCGTCATTGCCGCCAAGCGCGCGGCGTTCGAGAGGGTAGAGCGAACGGATCGCCTTCAAGGCCTCGTAGATATGGTCCTCGCCGACCATGCGGTCGATCTGCTTCAGTGCGCTGCAGATCTCGGCGTCCTCGAAACTTGCGATGAGCAACGGCAGCGAGCGGCGGAACATTTCGCGGGCGTCTTCAGCCCCGGCCGGGTTGATCAGCATGACCTGCACGATGAAATAGAGCTGCCTGAGCGGCGTCGACGCCTGGTCGGCCTGGATCACATGGCTTTCGAGCAGGAATTGCACGTCGTTCATCAGTTCGATGGTGACCTTGCGGTCGACGCGGATGACGGCGCCGTTGATGTAGATCTTCTCGTTGGGCTTCAGCGATATCTTCAGCGTGTTGGTCATTGAATGCCGTCGCGGATGATCTGGGACACTTCGATCAGCCCTTCGAAATTGTTGGTGCGGCCCTGGCGGATGTCCTCCGCCTCGCGCAGCAGCCAAAGGCCGATGGAAATCAGGTTGGCACGCAATTCCTTGGGAAGCGCATTGTCGCTGGAGCCAAGATCCTCGACGAAGATGGTCCAGACGCGGTTGGTGAAATTCAGCGCCTCGATCGCTTGCATCGAATCCTGGCCGGCCGCGGCGGCTGCCGACAGCATGTCGATCGAGCGGGTCAGGAGTTCGCGCTCACGGTCCTTGGCGTCCGAGACGGAGGTGCTTTGGACGTCGGCGTAGGAGAATTGGTACATCGTCGGCTCTACCGTTCCGCTGGAAGTTATCAGGTCAGGTATTTCAACAGGCTGAGCTGCTGCAGGCGCGCTGTCAGAGCGAAGGACGTCTCGATATGCTGCGTCAGATCCGCGACCCTGGTGGCGGCCGTGGCCGGGTCGACGGCTTCGAGATCGAGGATATGGCGTTCGAACAGATCGATCTGCGTCTTCATGCGGTCGCTGGCATCGGAGACGCGCTTCTGCACGATGCCGGTCTCCGACTGGACTTGTGCGATGCCGCTCAGCGCCTCGCCGACCAGTGTCTGCGAGTGGCTGACGATGCTGTCCTTGGCTGCCCGGCTGATGTTGCTGGACATCAGGCTGGAAACCATTGCCGCGGCCATGGCGAGCTTCCTGATGCCGTCGCTGTTGGCGCTGGTCGAGGTCTCGGTGGTTTCGTTGAGCGCGATGCGGCTGACGATCTGCTGGTCGGTGGCATTCGACATGTTGGTCTGCCAGCCGGCGCCGAGGAACTGCGGTGCAACGTCGTTGGTGATGAAATCGTCCATCTGGGCGGCGGTGATGTTGGCTGCGGCCGGATCGTTGGGCGTGAAGCCGAATTTGGCGACGAAGGAGGCGTCGAAGGCGGCCTTGGCTGGTGAGCCGGCGGCCGTGAAATCGTTGATCGGCTTGACGTCTGTATTGGTGCCGGCAAACAAATATTCGCCGTTGACGCTGGTGTTGAGGATCGAGGTCAGCTGCTGGAGGGTCGTCTGGCCGGTCGATTGGGTCAGGCTGTTGGAGTTGTCGCCCGACGACGCGGTGGTCAGTGCGGACAGGAAGGTCTGCGCCACGCCGGAGAGCTGGCCGAGCGACGTCTGCGTCGACGCAAGCCTTGCGGTGACCAGCCCGTTGGAATCGACGATCACGTTCAGCCGGTCGAGGTCGCGCGAGAAGGTGACGGACTGCGCGGTGCGTCCGCCCAGTGCCAGGCCGACATCGGCGACTCTGCCGGTCGAGGATTCCTTCGTGGCTTTGACCAGGTCGGCCTGCATGCGCATCTGTTGATAGCGCATGGCGTTGGTGAGGGCGGCCGAAGAGACTGAAGTCATGGATTATCCCACCGCGTTCAACAGGGCCGTCAGCATGTCGTCGACGGTCTTCATCATCCGGGCCGATGCCTGATAGGTATGTTCGAGGTCGAGCATCAGCGACATTTCCTGGTCGACATTGACGCCGGTCGCATTGGATAGCGCCTCGGAGCTGCGCTGTGCCAGCGCTTCCTTCGCGTCGGCGGCGGTCGAAGCCTGCTGGCGCATGGCCTGGAGCCAGCCGATCGAATTGGCGGCGTAGTTGGAAACGCTGGATGTTGCCGAAATGCCGGCGGCGGGGTCGAACGTCATCGGCTGGTCGAGCCGGTCGCCATAGGTGACCAGGAGGCTGGAGTAGGAAGCGCCGCCGCTGGTGTTGGCGACATAGGCGGCACCGTTGGCGCCGCCGTCGCGCAGCAATGTCGGATTGCCGCCAGTGCTCGGATTCATCGCCGCATTGATGCTGATCGTGCCGGCCAGGCCGTTGACCAGCGTACCCGCTGCCGGCACCGCCGGCGCGCCGGACCAGGTGAACAGGCCAGCGGCGTTGGGCATCGAGGGCGCGGTCTCGGCAAAGGCCGTGATCAGGCCGCGCGCGGTCTCGTCGAGCTGGCTCTGCATGGTCGAGGCGACGCCGTCGCGCAGTTGCAGCAGGCCGGCAAGCTTGCCGCTGGCGGTGGTGTTGCCGCCGCTTCCCGCCGAGACCGGCACGTTGTCGATATAGATGGTGTTGCCGGAGGCTCCGGCGGCATAGCCGGCCGACGGCGTGAAGCTGACCGTACGCGGTATCGTCTCGAACAGCGTGGTGCCGTCGCCCGTGGTGATGACCATGTCGTTGTCGCCGCGCGTGAAGGTCGATATCGGAACATAGTCCGCGATCTTCTTCAGCAGCGCGTCGCGCTGGTCGAGCGCATCGGAAACATCGGTGCCGGAACGGGTTCCGGAAATGACCGCCTGGTTGGCGTTCTGGAACTGGCCGAGCAGCGAGTTGAGGTCCTTGACCGCCGTGTCGATCTGGCCGTCGGTCTGGGTGCGGAAATCCTGAATGGCCTTGGAACCTTCATTCAGGGAGCGCACGACCTGCTTGGCCGCGTCGATGACGCTGGAGCCGAGATTCTGGTTGGACGGCGAGGTGGCGTAGAGCTGCAGCGCCTGCTGCAGATTGGCGATGGCGGTCGAGGGCGAGGACGCATTGTCGACGCCATTGACCGAAACGTCCAGCTGATCCATGCCGCTGTAGAGCGCATTTTGACCGCTGTAGGCCGACAAGGCGCTGAGATTCTGCCGGAAGAGCAGGTCGTTGGCGACGCGCTGGATATCAACCGAACGCGCGCCGGGCGCCGTGCTGGTGACGACGGCGATACGGCGCGTGTAGTCCGGGTTGGATGCGTCCGAGACGTTGCGCGTGACAACGCTGGTCTGACGCGCGGTACTCATAAGCGCCGATTGGGCGATGCTCAATGCGGAAGATAACGACATGCTGGTCTTTCACGGGCCGTGCCCGGTTTATCTCTTCAAGTTGACAAGGACGTCCATCAGGTCGGAACCGGTCTGGAAGACTTTCGAATTGGCGGTGTAGCTGCGCTGCGCCGCGATCATGTCGGTCAATTCCTCGGCGATATCGACGTTGGAATTTTCAAGCGCGCCGGAGATGATCGAACCGGCCTTGCCTTCATTGGCGAACCCGACACGGATCGCACCGGAATCGGTGCCTTGTGCATAGACGTTGCCGGGCAGGGCTTTGAGCTGGTCGGGGCTCTGCACGTCGGCCAAGGGAATCTTGTAGAGCGCCTTGGTGGAGCCGTCCTTGTACTGGGCGTAGATGGTGCCGTCCTTGCTGATCTGCACCTTGTCGATGGTGCTGGGTGCGTTGCCGTTGACCTGGGCGTCGGAGACCGTGAAGCCCGTGCCGAGCTGCGTCAGCTTGGACAGATCGAGATTGAGGCTGGCGCCGCCCGGCACGGTGAATGAAACGCCTGTGGTCGCGCCGGTGAGCTTGCCGGTGGTGGTGTCGAAGGTCAGGTTGGCCGTGCCGAGCGCGCCGCCGGTGTAGGGGAACGATGTTCCTGGTGTCGCCTTCGACTGATCGAAAACCGCGACCTGCCAGGTGCCGGCACCGGTGTTGGTGAAATAGACGTCGAGCAGCTTCTTATTGCCGAGGTTGTCATAGGCGACCATCGACGATTTCGAGGTGTACTGCGCGGTGGCGGCGTTGGCACCGGGCAGGTTGGCGGCGACGACCGGCGTCGCACCTGCCGGCAGATTACCGCTGTAAGTACCCTGGGTGCTCGGCGTTGCGGTCAATCCCTGGTCGGAGATGATGACCGGCTCCAGGCCTTCGAAGCCGTTCACCGTCGCCGCCGGCGTGCCATTGGCGTAACTGTAGGCCATCAGCTGGAATCCGGCCGCGTTGACCAGCCTGCCCTGTGCATCGGGAACGAAGGCGCCGGCGCGGGTCAGGAACGGCGTGCCGCTCGGATCCTGGACGACGAAGAAACCATCGCCGCTGACGGCAAGGTCGGAGACCGAGGTCGTGTACTGCAGCACGCCCGGATCGCTGACAGCCTGCCGGATCGTGGTGGTGACGCCGCCGGAATTATAGGCGCCGCCAGTCGACGGCATGATCAGGGTCGAGAACTCGGCCGAGGAACGCTTGTAGCCGGTGGTGTCGGAGTTCGCGATGTTGTCGGCTGTTGTCGACAGGCGGTTGGCCTGGGCGTTCATGCCGGAAACGCCGGTCCGCATCATTCCGTAGAGGCTCATCGAGATGTCTCCGCAATATCCATGCCACTGGCGGCGAGGCTACGCGTCCTGTCTTGCGCGAGGCTGGCGCGACGCGGCATCAGAAGACGAGCCGGTAGCCGAGGAAGCGTTTGGAATCGATCGGGTCGGTGCCCAGCTTCTCGCGCAGCTTCTTGCGCAATTTGCTGATGTGGCTCTCCACCACGTTCTCCTCGACCTCTTCGTCGAAGATGCCGTAGATGGCGTTGAAGACCTGGGTCTTGGTGACGCGCCGGCCGCGGTTGCTCGCCAGATATTCGAGGATGCGGCGTTCGCGGCGTGGCAAGGGCAGCGGCTGGCCGTCGATCTCGGGGTCGCGGCCGTCCATGAAGATGCGCATGGCGCCGATCTCGGTGTAGGCGACATCCTCATGGGCGCGGCGGCGGATGGCGGTGATGCGGGCCAGGATCTCTCTGATGTGGACGGGCTTGCGGATGACATCGTCGACGCCGCTCTCGAACAACCGCAGCGTGTTTTCCAGTGAATGCTGCTCGCTGAGCGCAATGACCGGAGCGCCGGTGCGGTCGCGGATCTGGCGCGGAGAGATGGCGCCGTCGCGGCAGTCGCCGATGAGGAATGCCCGCACCGATCGCAGGTCGGTGTCGGCGGCCGAGTTGACCCACTCGCCGAATTCGCCGGGCGCGAAGCCCGCGCAGGCGACGCCCTCGCGATCAAAAAGTGAATTGTATCCCTCAGTTACGAGCTCTCGCTCGTCAACGATCACGATCATCGGCCCCGCCTCCGAATCAGCACATTTGCCCCGTGGGGAAAGGCGTAACCGCTGGTGGGAATCCTGAACAACCGTCATTTCTTGTAACTAGTTTCTTGGGAGTCTGGAATCGTGCCGGTTGCATTAGCGTGCAACCAGATATGCTTGCGAGGGGAAGTTCCGGGTAAGTCAAAACGGCAACCCCGGAGCGGCGCGACGGGCGTATCAGGAGCAGAAGATACGCTTACGGGTTGCAGAAGGCGCGGGCGTTGGTTGTCCATTTGCCGAAACCGGTGGCAACCATGTTGGCGATCACCCTGCAGACATAGACCTTCTGTGCCGGGTCGTTGTCGGGGCCGGCATGGTAGCGGGCGACGGCCATCGACCAGGTCTCGTGGCGGGCATGGAGACTGGCCAGGAAGCGCGCCGCATAGTCGACGTTCTGGCGCGGGTCGAGCATGTCCTCGACGCTGCGGAAGTGCGAGGAATGATAGTGGTGGTTGATCTGCATGCAGCCGAGATCGATCAGCGTCTTGCCCTCGCGCTGCGCATTGGCGAAGGCGGCAAGCGCTTCGGCGCGGCTTCTCGGGAAGACCGCTTTTCCTTCTATATTCAATGCGTTGGGCTGAAGGCTGCCTTTGTTGCCCGTCTCGGTCAGGCCGACGGCATAGAGGATACCGGCGGGCACGCCATAGCGGTCGGCGGCGCGCAGGATCTCGGGCTCGCAGGGATTGGTGGCGGCGAGGGCGGCGTTGGCGAGGCTAGATAAACATATCGCCGCCAGCGCTCTCGCGAGATGGCGAAGCGGCGCGGCCGTGGGCTTGCGCGTCATCATGATTACCCCTTGCGGGCTGCTGGCCCGGTTGCTGGCCGCCGGCTCCATTGTTGCCGCCGCTGGAGTTTCCGGGCTGAAAGGCGGACTGGTCGCGGCCAGGCGCGGCGGCGGGCGAGGCGGTTGCATCCGCCCGGGTTGCAGCCGGAACGGCTACCGAAGGTTGCATGATGGTGACCTTATCAACCTCGAAGCCCAGCCCGCGCAGCGACTTGACGATTGCCTCGCTGTCGCTGGAAAGCCGGCGGTAGGCGTCGTGTGTTTCGGGCTTCAATTCAATCGAGAGTTGTTCTCCCGAGAGGCGAAGATGGGCGGTGACCATGCCCAGTTCGGCCGGGTGAAGTTCGATCTTCAACACATGTGTCGGAACGGCAACAGAGCCGGCCATCTGGGTGGTCGCGGAGGCTGCCGAAAACGCCTGCTTCGTGCCAACATCGGCCGCTACGGCGTTGATTACGTTGAGTGCTGCCTGGCTCATCGGCGCCTGCGGCGGGGCAGGGAAGCTGCGCTCGGAAACCACGTCGACGCGCGCCTGGGCCGAGAGCTGTTTTCCTGGCTCCGACCGCAACGAGGACTGGACGTCGGCGATGGACTTCAGCTGCGGCGCCGCCTGCTTCGGTTCGACGCCCGGCACATCGGCGGTTGTCGTCTCGGGCAGCGGGCCAGCGGCGATTGCATTGTCACGCCGTGGCGCGCCAGTGCCGGCGCTTGCGTTGCGGACGGACTCGAGCTTCGTCAGCGGCCCGTCGACGAGTGAGACCCGCTCAGGCTTCGGCATCGGTTCGAGGTCGTCGTGCCCGGCGGCGGATGTCGCCCGATAGGCTTTCGACAGGAGCTGCCCGTCAGGCGCCGGTTCCTGTCCGGCCACGCTTGCGTCGGCTGACTTGGCCGATGTCGAGAAATGGCGCAGGTCATGAAACGCCATCAGCAAAGGCAGATGATCGTCGAGAGGCATTGCGCCGGTGTCGGTCGCGGCCGTTTCGTTATCGGCGTCCTTGTCCGCCCCGACGTCCTTGCCGTCCTTCATGGATTTCGCTGCCGTCGATCTGGTGGGCGCGGTCCTCACCTCGCCGGTCGGCATCGGCTCGTCCTCGCCTGCCTGTGCCGCAAGGCCGGCGGCGAGCTTGCTCCAGCGCGGATCGCGCCCGCCGGCCTCGGTGGCCGGCTGCTTGTCCGACTGGCCTGCGCGGCCATGCACCATCTTGCCGAAACCGGCATCATCCTTCTTGCCGGGCGCGGCCGGCTGCTCCGCCGTGCGCGCGGCGGTAAATCCTGGCAAGGCCGGACCGAGGCTGGGGGTCATTTCGGGGCGGCTCCAAGCATCTGGTCGATCAGGTCGAGCTGTCGACGGGTTTTCATCATGGCGGCGTCGGTCGGATCGGTCGTGTCGGGACCAGCAGCGGTTGCAGGCGCCGATGCCGGCAGGACCGTTGCCGCCTCGGCTGAAGGCGCCGGCGCATTCGGCGCAGCGGCCACTGTCCCGCCGGATGGCGCAATGGCGGGCTGTTCGGAGACGGCACCCTCGACGGGCGGCAGGCCGGCCGCGTCGGTGGCCTGCGTGGCGGCGATCTCGGATTTGGGCTGTGGTGCAAGGGGCGCAGGCGCCGGAGCCGCGGCCGGAAGGGAAGCAGGCGGCGCCACCACTTCACCCGCAATCGCCTGAGCGGCGTCGAGCAGGGCACGGTCACCGTCCGACAGCTTGCTGCGGTCGATCTTGCCGAGCTTGGTGCGCACGTCTTCGATCGTACCGGAAGTCACCGTGGACAGGCTCGAGTACAGCTGGGCGCGCGGATCGCCCTGATTGGTGTTGCCGTCGCGGCCTTGCTCGGCCCGCGCAGAGGCGAAGGCCGACAATTCGCTGAGGCCGTCGATCGCGGCGCGGCGGGCGATGCGCAGATAGATTACCTTCTCGCGCTCGGGATCCATCATCGAGGTGATATCGGCGAGCTTGTCCTGGCTGATCGACATGTGCAGCGTGATGACGCCGGAGACGAAGGAATCGGCGAACTGACTGGCATAGGGCGAGTAGAGATAGCGCTCGACATATTGGGTGGAGGCACGTGCGAACCGTGCCGCATCGCCTCGGGTCACGGCGATGCCGACCGAGCGCCGCAGGGCCGCTTCCTCGACCAGTGTGCCAGGGCTGAGCAGCTTGGCCTCGTCGAGCAGTGTGAGCGCCATCACCGGGTCGTCCGTCGCCATCAGCGATCCTTTGACCAAGGCAAGAAAAGCGCCGAGGTCGCTGGGCAGCGTCATAGGATCGATTGGCTTCAAGACTTCAATTGCGCCAATGGGCCGGCCAACCAGATAGTTTATGACGCCCTTGGCGATTGAGAGGTCCTGGGCATCCACGGACTTGGCACGAGAAACCGCCGCCTCGACGGTCACCGGATTGCCGCCGCTCATGCCGTAGACCAGGAGCGCGCGAAAATTCTTGGGGTCCTTGAAGTCCTCCGCATTCGCTTCGCGCAGCCGAGTATCGATCATCTCGAGCAGCTTGGCCTGCATCGGCATCGCGGCGTGATCGCCGGCGGCGATGCGGTCCTGGACCAGCTGCAGCGAACGCACCAGCTGGTAGGGCTGCAGCGTGTCCTGGGCGAAGGCGGCCGAAGGATATCCGGCTGCCAGCAGCAACAGGCCCATCAGCCGGCTGGTGACGGCCGCCCGCTTCATCCGCCGGTCGCCATCAGGATCTCGATGCGGCGGTTGGCCGCCGACAGGGGATCGGCCGGATCCTTCGGCTGGCGGTCGGCGAAGCCGGCGACCTCGGTGATGCGGCGTTCGTCGACGCCGCCGCGCACGAGCATGTAGTAGGCGGAATGCGCGCGCGCCGTCGACAGCCGCCAATTGTCGTAGCTGGCGCTCCGGAAGGGGCGCGCATCGGTGTGGCCGTTGATGCTGATGGTGCCCTTCTGGCTGTTGACGATGCGGCCGATCTTTTCCATCGCCAGCACCAGTTCGCGGCTCGGCACCGCCGATCCGACTTCGAACATGCCGAAATCGAGCTGGTCGGTGATCGAGATGACGACGCCCTTGTCGGTGGCTTCGACCGAGACGCCGTCGTGCAGCTTGTCGCCGGGCTTGAAGGCTTCGGCCAGCTGTTGCTTGACATCGGCGGCCGCCTGCACGGCAGCAGCAGTCGGCGGCTTCTCCCCGGCTTCAGGCACGGTCGTCTCTTGCGCGGCGGCCGCGGCATCCGCCTTGGCGGCAGCCACGGCCTTGTCGTCTCCGGTCTTGGCATCGCCGGTCTTGGCACCGCTGGCCTTGGTTTCGCCGGCCTTGGCCATCGTTGCGGAGGCCTCCTTGCCATCCTTCGCAAGGGGCGCGAGCGGTGCGTCCTCGATCGGCGGGGCGGCTGGCGCGGCCTTGACCTTGGCGACCTGCGTCTCGGCGGCCTTGTCACCTGGCTTGAGCGGATCGCCCTCGATCTTGGGGCGCTGGGCACTCGCCTCGGCAGCGGGCGTGGCCACCTGCTGCGACCAGAAGTCCGGTTCGAAGGGATCGCGGTAGGACGCGCCGCCCGAGGCGCCCGTCGCCGGCCCGGCGCTTTGCGCGCCGCCATCGCCTTTCTGGCTGACATTCTGCATGACGCCCGTGTCGGTGGCGATTTCCGAAAGCACCGCATAGGGGTCGGCGAAGAGGTGATCGTCGGTTTGTTGCGGCTGTTGCTTGTCCTTCTTGGCGTCGGACGAGCCCGCGTCACCGCTGCCTGTCTGGCCGGGTTTGGCTTTCGTCTGTTGTGGTTTGTCGGCCGTCGAGCCAATGGCGCTTGGCCCGTCGCCCAGATCCTCCAGACCCTTGCGACTCGAATTGCGGTCGACCAGCTTTACGGGGTTGAAATAGCTGGCGACGGCCGCCTTGGTCTGTTCATTGGCGGCGTTGATCAGCCACATGACCAGGAAGAAGCACATCATGGCGGTCATGAAGTCGGCGAAGGCGATCTTCCAGACGCCGCCGTGATGGCCCTCGTCGTGGTCGTCATGTGCCCGCCGCACGATGATGATCTCGTGCCTGCCGTGATCGGCGTCGACGACACTCATGACAAGACCTCGGAAAGGGTCGCCGACCATTCGGCGATGCGTGTCTCGAACACGGCCTCGTCAATGGTCACGGTCAGGTCGAAGCCTGGCGCCTCGACGAAGTCGAGATTTGCAGCGCGTGGCCCAAGCGATGCCTTGAGCGTTTCGAACAGCGACAGCGGCCCGCGGACGGCTATACGCACCGCTTCTTCATCGCCGACGGCTTCGCGAACCGCGCCGGCAAGCGCTTCGAGCGAGCGCTTCTGCAGGTCGTCGCTGACAATGCCGCCGATGATGCGGGCGACCGTGGCGGTGACAAGGTCCGTGACGCGCGTCTCCATGGCGTCGACGCGGAGCGAGACCGCCTTGCCGATATCGCCGCCGAAGCTTTCCAGGAAAACCCTGGCTTCCTCGGCATTCGCCTGGCGCTCCGCTTCCAGCGCCGCGTCATGGGCAGCGACAAGCCGTTCCGCCAGCGCTGCCTCCGCCTGGGCAACCGCCTCGGCGATCAGCGTGCCGATATCGGCCTGCGGTGCGGATGCTTCCGGCTTGTGGTCGGACGCGGCCTGGGGCTGGCTCACGCGCGGCGAGCGCGTACCGAAATCAGGGAGAAGATCGAAAAGGGCTGCGGAGGCCATGGTTTACGCCGCGACTTCCTGGGCCGCCCATTTGCGCAGGATCTGCGCTGTGCGCTCCTCGTTGAGGTCGACCATGCGGGCAAGGCGCTCCTGTGGCGCTGGCCTGATCTTCTGGCGAAGATCATCGAGCGGATTGGTGCCCGGCCGCGAGCCGGGCAAGGTGCCGACGGCGGCGCCCGCATCGGCGGAAGCAGCAGCCTCAGGGGTCGGCAGCGACCGCTGGACTTCATCGAAGTTCGGGCCCGACAAAGCGGGCGTCGCTCTTGCCGTCAGCGCGGCCGCCATCGGCCGCAGGCCGAAGAAGGCCACCAGGAACACCACGACGATGAAGGCGCCGGCGTTGATCAGCGTGCCGGCGTGCTGGCCGATGGAATCCAGCATTCCAGCCTGCGGGATCGCTTCGCCGTCCAGCCCGTCGATGAACTCGACCGCCGAGACGTCGATGACGTCGCCGCGCTTGTCGTCGAGGCCGGTGGCCGACGTGACCATCTTCTGGATCTCGGCGACGCGCTTGGCGATCTGCTCCGGTGTTGCGTCCTTGCCCAGGATCGCCTTCAGCCGGTCCTGGTTGACGACGACGGCGATCGACATCTTGGTGACGGTGTAGCCGTTGGAGACGGTGGCGATCTTCTTGGAGTTGATCTCGTAATTGGTGATCTCTTCCTTGCGGTCGTTCGCCGAGGTGGTTTGCGGACCCTCGGTGCTGGTCGCCTGGGTCTCCGGCAGGTTCTGTTCGACGCTGGCCGGGGTCGAGGCCTGCTTCTGGTTGCTGTTCTCATTGGCGCGCACCGACTGCACCGAGCGCTCGACGCGTGAATTCGGATCGAAGATCGTCTCTTCGGTCTGGCGGGTGTCCGTATTGACCTCGGCCTTGACGCTGGCGCGGAAATTGTCGGGCCCGAGATAGGGGGTGAGCGCGCGACGGATGTTGTCGCCGATCTGCGCCTCCACGGTCTGCTCGACGCCGAGCGTGCGGGCAGCACTGGTGTTGGAGGGATCATCGCCGGCGGCCAGCAGGTTGCCGTTGGAATCAAGCACCGTCACCTTGTCGGCCGACAGGCCGGGCACGGCGGCGGCGACGAGATGGCGGATCGACTGGGCGCTTTTCTCGGCGTCGATGCCGGCATAGCGGATGACCACCGATGCCGAGGGCTGCTGTTCGTCGCGGCGGAAATTGGCGCGCTCGGACATGACGATGTGGACGCGTGCCGCCTTGATGCCCGATATGGACTGGATGGTGCGGGCGATCTCGCCTTCGAGCGCACGCACGCGGGTGATCTGCTGCATGAACGAGGTCAGGCCCATCGCGCCGACATTGTCGAATAGCTCGTAGCCGGCATTGGCGCTGGTCGGCAGGCCCTTTTCGGCAAGCAGCATGCGCGCCTGCGCCGTGGTGCCGGCCGGCACCAGAACCGAGGTTCCGTCGGCGCCGACGTCGAAGCCGATGCCGGCCTCGCCCAGCACCAGGCCGATCTGGTTCACGTCGGAGCGGTCGAGCCCGACATAGAGCGTGTCGTAGGCCGGGCGGTTGAGATAGACCGAGGCGATGCCGATGACGCCCATCACCAGAACGGCGATGCCCGCCAGCATGGCGAGGCGCTTCACGCCAAAACCGCGGAGATTCGAGATGATGCTCTGGATCTGTTCCGGCACGATAGAGCGACTCCCAGCATGATTGTCCGCCGGAACACTAGCCCTCGAAGCTTGTGCGAAAATGAAATCGGGCCGCGCTTGCGGCGCGGCCCGTGAATTGGAGGAAGCAGTGTGTGCCAGCTACGGCCGGATCAGCCGTTCTTGAACAGCGACAGTATCGACTGCGAGGAGCTGTTGGCGATCGACAGCGACTGGATGCCGAGCTGCTGCTGGACCTGCAGTGCCTGCAGGCGGGTCGATTCCTTGTTCATGTCGGCATCGACGAGCTGGCCGACGCCGCGGTCGATGGAGTCCATCAGGCTCTGCGTGAAGGTCTTCTGAAGGTCGATGGAGCTCTTGGCGGCGCCGAGGATGGTGGCCTGGTCGGTCAGCTGGCTCATGACCTTGTCGATCTTGCCGATCATCTGGGTGATGATGTCGTCGGTCACGCCGGCTGCCGTGATGTCGAGATTGAAGGCTGAAACGTTGTCGATCCTGGGGACCACCGCGCCCGCAGCCGTCTGGCCGGCGCTGTTTGCGGCGATGTCCGTGCCACCGCCAGCGATCGCAGCCGCATAGGCGGTGTCGTAAAGGTTCTGGGCGGCCGCTGTCGCATATACGGAGGTCGTGCGGTCGAGCGTGCCCTGGTTCTTGACGGCGGTGGAAAGTCCGTTGTCGAACAGTTTCGTGCTCTCGACATTGATGTCGATCGTTCCGAGCGAGATGGCGCCGGAGGAGGAGCGATTGAAGGACGCGACGATCTTGGCGTCGGCCTGGACGCCGTCATTGGGGGCAGCGACCTGCGTTGACGTCACCGAAAGGTAGTTCGAGCCCGAGAAGGTGGCGGCATCGGCAAAGGACTTCATCTGCGCCTGAAGCGTGGTGATTTCCGTCTGCGTCTTTGCCTTCGCGGCAGCCGTCTGGCCGATGGTGGAAAGCAGCTTGGTCTTGAGCTGGCCGATCGACGTCAGAACATTGTTCATGCCGGTATAGGCGGTGTCGACCTTCGAGGCGCCGAGGCCGAGCGCATCCTGCACCGTCGAGAGCGCCTGGTTGTCCGAGCGCATCGTCGTGGCGATCGACCAGTAGGCGGCGTTGTCGGAGGCCTCGGAGACCCTGTAGCCCGTCGAGATTCGCGACTGTGTATGCTCAAGCGATTTGTTGGTGGCGTTGAGGCTTTGAAGTGCAGTCAACGCCGCAGCGTTCGTCATGATGCTCGCCAAGAAACTCGCTCCTTTTTCCCAGGCCGGTCTTTCTCAAAAGCCGGCATTGGCCTCGCGAGCCGCTGGCCCGCCCATCGATTGCCGTCGCCCCGACCGGGCCGATTCGCCAATCCGTTGTAAGCTATGGTTAACCATGACTAGCGCGTTATGGTTAACGGCCTGTTAAAGGCTCGCTTTCGAGGGTTAAGGAACGAGGGTTGCGCGGGGCTGGAGCAAACGCAAAACGGGCCGCGCTTTTTGGCGCGGCCCGTCTGTCTGGTTTGGTCTGCTGCTAGAGCGATCAGCCGCGGAAGAGCGACAGGATCGACTGCGACGAGCCGTTGGCGATCGACAGCGCCTGGACGCCCAGCTGCTGCTGGACCTGCAGAGCCTGGAGGCGGGTCGATTCCTTGTTCATATCGGCATCGACGAGCTGGCCAACGCCGCGGTCGATGGAGTCCATCAAGCTCTGCGTGAAGGTCTTCTGCAGGTCGATGGAGCTCTTGGCGGCGCCGAGCTTGGTGGCTGCGGTCGTCATGTCCTTGAGCGCGGCGTCGACGACGGTCATCATCTGCGAGATCTGAGCGTCGCTGGCGGCCGTGGTACCCGAGAAGATTTTCAGCGAGGCGACCGAATAGGTATCGCCGGCAACGGGAGCGGCACCAAGGGTCGGGTTCTGTGCCGTGGTGGTTGCAGCGCCAGTGGTGCCGAGGCGGGCCGTATCCAGAAGGCCCTTGGCGGTCGGCGCGGCGCCGGAGTCATAGAGCTTGATGCTCTCCACGTTGACATCGATCGTCGAAAGCGAAACCGCGCCGGTGGAACTGCGGTTGAAGGCCGAGACGATCTGGACGTCGGCGGCCGTGCCCGTGGCGGTGGACACCGACAGCATGTTGGTGCCGGAGAAGGTGGCGGAGTCAGCGTAACCCTTCAGCTGCTGCTGAAGAGCGGCGATTTCGACCTGGGTCTTTTCCTTGGCGGCATCGGTCTGACCGTAGGACGCGGTCAGCTTCTGCTGGATCGTGTTGATGGTGGTGATCGCGCTGTTCATGCCGGTGTAGGCGGTGTCGACCTTCGAGGCGCCGAGGCCGAGCGAGTCCGAAACGGTGGACATGGCCTGGTTGTCGGAGCGCATCGTGGTGGCGATCGACCAGTAGGCGGCGTTGTCCGAAGCCTGGGAGACGCGGTAGCCCGTCGAGATGCGGGACTGGGTGGTGGAGAGGCTGTTCTGGGTGGCGTTGAGGCTCTGCAGGGCCGTCAATGCGGCGCTGTTCGTCATGATACTGGCCATGGCTACTCGTACCTTGTTTTTACAGGTGTTTTTTTGACATACCGGCTTTTCCGGTATGACGGAGCGGCATCATGCCAATGATCGTCGAGAGATCACCCGCCATCTGCGAGCGACTATGGCGGCGAGTTCCTACCAAAGGACTAAATCGGACGGTTAATCGAAAATAATTCGAGAAAAAATCGACGACGTCCGGCGCACTGCCGGCCCTATCGGGCAGGCGTGGGATGGCGGGGTCAGGTGAAGGAGCGCACCAGGCTGCCGACGAGCAGGTTCCAGCCATCGATCAGGACAAAGAACAGGATCTTGAACGGCAGCGAGACAACGGTGGGCGGCAGCATCATCATGCCCATCGCCATGGTGATGGTGGCGACGATCAGATCGATGACCAGGAATGGCAGCACGATCAGGAAGCCGATCTCGAAACCGCGGCGGATCTCGGAGATCATGAAGGCGGGCACCAGGATGCGCAGGTCGACCGTCTCCTTGGCGACGACCTGGCCGCGCTCGCGGGCGAGGTCGGCGAAAAGGTCGAAATCCTTGTCGCGCACATTGTGCAGCATGAAAGTGCGGAACGGATCCGAGATCTTCTCGAAGGCCTCGGTCTGGCTGATCTGGTTGTCCATCAACGGCTTGACGCCGGTGTTCCAGGCCTGATCGAAGGTCGGCGCCATGACATAGAAGGTCATGAACAGCGACAGCGAAATGAGGATGAGGTTCGCCGGTGTCGACTGCAGGCCGATGCCGGCGCGCAGGATCGAGAAGGCGATGACGAAACGGGTGAAGCTCGTCACCATGATCAGCAGCCCGGGCGCCACCGACAGCACGGTCAGCAGGCCGAACATCTGGATGATGTAGCCGACGGTGGTGCCGTCGGCCTTGCCGATGCCCCCCAGGTCCAGCTGCTGCGCCGCCGCGACGGAGGTGGCGGCGCCGATCAGCGCCGCGGCGAGAAGGAACTTCTTCATTCGAGCAGCAATGTCCTGATGAGAACCTGTTTGGCGTGCCCCTGGCTGCGGATCGAGGCGCGTTCCTCGATATCGGCTTTCAGGTGCTGGTAACCGCTGGCGCCCTCGATCTGATGCATCTTCAGCGTACGCACGAAGGCCAGAAGGTCCTGATGGATGTCCTCCGTCATCGCCGGCGGCTGTGGCGCGTCGTAGACCACGGATACTTCCATCCTGATCCAGGTGTCGGCGGGTGAGGCGATGTTGGTGGTGATCGGCGCCAGCGCGACAAGCGTCGGCCCCGCGCCAGGCTGTTGCGCGGCAGCGGGTTCGGCGACCTTGCCCTCATTTTCAGGTGCAGCCGGCACCGATGACGGTGCCCCGGCGCCCTTGAGATAGCCGCCGGACATCCAGCCCATGCCGATGGCGGCGGCCGTCACCACCAGCAGCATGGCGCCCTGAACCACAAGGGACGGACCCTTGCGAGGCTGGAGTTGTTCGACATTGGCCACGGCGCTTTGCTCTCCAATCCCTAGAACGGAAGAACCTGGTCGAGAACCTGCTGGCCGTAGGCCGGCTGCTGGATCTCGGTGATACGGCCGCGCCCGCCATAGGAAATGCGCGCCTCGGCGATGCGTTCGTAGGGGATCGTGTTCTCGGCGCCGATATCGGCCGGCCGCACGATGCCGGCGATGGTCAGCACCCTGAGCTCGGCGTTGACGCGCACTTCCTGCGAGCCCGTGATCATCAGATTGCCGTTCGGCAAGACATCGGTGACGATCGCCGCGACATTGAGCTCAAGCGTTTCCGATCGCTTGATCTCACCGTCGGCCGTGGTGTCCGTGGCGGAGTTGAGCGCGCCCGCACCCTTGCCGGCGGTGCTCCATTTGTCCCACTGCGCGCTGAGGTCGAAGCCGAGCTTGCGGTTGGCGGTGCGGCTCCTGTCGTTCTGGTTCTTGAAATTGGCGCGGTCGTTGATCTTGATCCTGACGGTCAGGATGTCGCCCTGCGAGAGCGCCCGGGGATCGGTGAAGAGGCGGCTCTGGCGATCGTCCCACAGCGAGAACTTCTTGACCGGCGCCCGAGGCGGCTCGGGGTATTTGTACAGCGAAGACGTGTTGCCGCCGTCAATGCCTGAGCCGACCGGCGACAGCGACGGCTCCTTGCCGACTTCCCTGAGGTTGGTGCCGCAGCCGGACAGCGCAGCGACCGCGCACAGGATGAGCATTCTGCGGATCATGACGGATCTACCCTTCGGGCTGCGCTGGCCATGATGCCGGTGAGCGTTGCCGCCGCCTTCTGGTCCATTTCGTTGAGAATGACGCTGGCCTTGCGCGAATCGAGCTTCATCAGGATGGCCGCGGCCAGGTCGGCGTTGACGATCGCCAGGCGTTCGGCCGCCGCATCGGGCTTCATGCCGGCATAGATCTTGACGACGCCGTCCTCGGCCCGTGCCAGGAACACTTCGCGCCGCTTCAGCCAGGTCTCGTATTCGGCTTTTTTCGCGTCCAGCGCTTTCATGCGCTCGTCGATGCCGGCCTGCAGCTGCTTCAGTTCCTCGGCCTGCAAGGCATAGCGGCGGTCGCGGGCGGCGTCGGCGATGTTGGAGCAGAAGCGCTCGATCTCGCTCTGATCCGGCGCCTTTTCCCGCGCCAATTGCTGGGGCGCCACCGGCGGCTGTGCTCCGGGCAGAACCTGGCGAACGGCATCTTCACCATGTGCGCCGCCACTGGCAACGGCCATGGCCGCGAGAGCCGCGGCCGCCAACAGGATTGCGCGGGAGGGACATCTTTCGGGGGATGGGAGGGAGGTGATCATCGGCATCGCCTATTGGAGAACCAGATCGGCTTGCAGGGCGCCGGCCGACTTGATGCCTTGCAGGATGGCAATGATGCCGTCCGGCTTGACGCCGAGGCGGTTGAGGCCTGAAACGAGGGTTTGCAGGTCGGGTCCGTCGAGCACCGCGACGCGGGCATCGGGCCGGCTGGCGTCGATGGCGGTGAACGGCTCGACGGCGGTTTCGCCCTTGGAGAAGGGTTCGGGCTGCACGACGCGGGGCGCTTCGGTGATGCGCACCGTCAGCGTGCCGTGGCTGATGGCGACACGCGAGATCTTGACGTCGTTGCCGATGACGATGGTGCCGGTGCGCTCGTCGATGACGACGCGGGCCGGCGTATCGGATTCGACCACCAGGTTTTCGATCTCCGCATAGAAGCGCGCGGCCGAAACGCCCTTTGGCCTTCTGATCTGCACGGTGCGGGAATCGCGCTCGCCCGCCACGCGCATGCCGAAGCGCTGGCTGGTATAGTCGTTGATCGCGTCGGCGATGCGGATGGCGGTCGAAAAATCGGGATTGCGCAATTGCAGCGTCAGCGTCGACTGGTCGTCGAATTCGGCCTTGACCGAACGCTCGACGATGGCGCCGTTCGGCACCCGGCCGGCGGTCGGCACGCCTTGCGTCAATTGCTCGGCCTGACCCTTGGCGGTGAAGCCGGAAACGATGACCGCGCCCTGGCCGACGGCGTAGATCTCGCCATCCGCCGCCTTCAGCGGCGTCATGATCAGCGTGCCGCCGGCAAGCGAGGTGGCGTCACCCATCGAGGAGACGTCGATGTCGATGCGGGCGCCCGACTGCACATAGGGTGGCATGTTGGCGGTGACGATGACGGCGGCGACGTTCTTGGCGCGCGCGCTGCCGCCTTCGGTGGCGATGCCGAGATTTTCCAGCATGGCGCGGATCGACTGCTCGGTGAACGGCGAATTGCGCAGGCTATCGCCCGAGCCGGCGAGGCCGATGACCAGGCCGTAGCCGACCAGCTGATTGTCGCGCGAACTCTGTAGCTGAGCGATATCCTTGATGCGCGAGGCGACCTGGCCGGGCGGCAGCGAGCTTGGTCCGGGCGAAACGCGGAACATGCGGGTCGTGGTGGCAGGATCATATTCCGGATCATTGTCGACGCCGCCATTCTTCGCGGCGAGCTCGCGCTTGGCCTTGGGTGTCAAGCCGTCGGCCAGGGCCGGCTGCAGGCCGAGCGTGGCCGCGAGCAGAAGGGCAAGCAGGCGCATCATGAAGCGCTGACCTGGATGGTTCCGTCGGCCATCACCGTGCCGGAGAGGATCTTGCCGCTGTCGCTGTTGCGAACCTTGATGAGGTCGCCGGCCGAACCTGGCTGCAAGGTCACCGCGGTGGCTGTTATCGTCAATCCGCCGGCGATGAAGAACACCTGCACGGCGGCACCCTGTTCGACCAGCCAGGCTTCGCGGATGGCGGCGGTCGGGATGTAGCGTCCGGGCAGCAGCGTGCGCTTGGCGATCTTGCCCTGGAGTTCTTCGGCGCGGGTCGCCATCGCATCGGGCTTGTGCTTGCCAGCGATGAGGGTCACTTGTTTCAGGGCGGCGAGCTCGATGGTCTCGCCGGGATAGATGACGCGGTTGGGGATCAGCACGACCTCGCCGGCAGGCTGATTGCTGGCGATCTGCGTCGCCGATTGATTTGTCGATTGATTTGTCGATTCCTGGGCGAAAGCCGGCATGCCGCCGGCCACCAACGCAAGGATCAGCGCGGTGCGGCGGAATGCGGAGCAGGAGATCGGCATGGCCATCATCCCTTACCTGATGTTCTTGGAGACGACCGAGGCCATGTCGTCGGCGGCCTGGATCACCTTGGAATTCATCTCATAGGCGCGCTGCGCCGAGATCAGCTCGGTGATTTCCTTGACCGGGTCGACATTGGAGGCCTCGAGATAGCCCTGCTGGATGGTGGCGAAGCCGGGATCGCCCGGTACGCCGGCATTGGCCGGGCCAGAGGCCGTCGTTTCCTGGAACAGATTGTCGCCGAGTGGTGCCAGCCCGGCCTCGTTGGCGAAGTTGACGATCTGGAGCTGGCCGAGAGTCTGCAGGTTGGTCTGGCCGCCGATGCGGGCAAAGACCTGACCGGTCTTGTTGACGATCACCTCGACAGCATCGGTCGGCACGGTGATGGCCGGAATGACGTTGGCGCCGTCCACCGTCACCAGCTGGCCGGTGGCGTTGGTGTTGAAGGCGCCGGCCCGGGTGTAGAGCGTGCCACCATCGGCGCCCTCGATCTGGAACCAGCCCCTGCCGGTCAGCGCCATGTCGAAACTGTTGCCGGTGCTGGTCAGTTCGCCCTGGGTGTGCACGTTGCGCACGGCCGTCGTCTTGACGCCGAGACCGATCGAAACGCCTTCCGGCACCAGCGAGGCGTTGGAGCGGTTGGGTACGCCTTGCGTGCGGTCGACCTGGTAGAGCAGGTCGGAGAATTCGGCACGCGCCCGCTTGTAGCCGGTGGTGTTGATGTTGGCGATGTTGTTGGCGATGACTTCCAGATTTGTCTGCTGGGCATTCATGCCGGTGGCGGCGATGGCAAGTGCTTTCATGCCCTAACTCCTCAAATGCCCATTCGACTGACTTCGAGATAGGCCGAAACAACCTTGTCGCGGATGGCGACGGCGGTCTGAAGCGCCTGCTGGGCGCTCATCACGGCATCGACGACCTGGCGGGTGTCGGCATCGCCCTTGAGCGCCTGGAGCGACACCTGTTCGGCATTCTGCAGCGTGTTGACGGTCTTGGAGGCTGCCTGGCTCACCGCTTCGGCGAAGGAGGTGCCGAGGTTGCCCGATGTCGCCGGCCCGACACCGCCCTGAAGCAGGTCGGTCGCCGTATCGCCCAGCCCGGGCTTCAGGTTAAGCGCGCCGATGCCGTTCACGATCATTGGTTCCTCATCAGGTCGATGGTCATTGAAATGAGGTCGCGCGCCTGCTTCACGACTTGCAGGTTTGCCTCGTAGGAGCGATTGGCCTCGGTCATGTCGGCCATTTCGATCAGCACGTTGACGTTGGGCATCTTCACGTAGCCCTTCTCGTCGGCGGCCTCGTTGCCGGGCTGGAATTCGATGGGGAAGTCACTCGGATCGCGGTCGATCGAGTTCACTTCAACCGTCGAGCTGCCCGAGGCGCGGTCGAGCTCGGAGACGAAGCTTATGGTCTTGCGGCGATAGGGGTCGGCGCCGGGGGTGGTGCCGGTCGATTGGGCATTGGCGAGGTTTTCCGAAACCACGCGCAGGCGCTCGGACTGGGCGCCGAGGCCCGATGCTGCGACTTTCAGGGCTGCGGTGAGCGCGTCCATGGTCAGCTCTTCACCGCCATCATCATCATCGAGTGGAAAGCCTTGACGATCGCCGTGTTGAGCTCGAAGGAGCGGCGCACCTCGCCGGCCTTGAGAAGCTGATCCTCAAGCACGACGGTGTTCTTGGACGGCATGACCACGCCGTCATCTTCCTGCGGCTTGATGGTGAAGCCGGCATTGGTCGCCGCGCTGCCGAGATGGCCGGCCTCGGTGGTCTGCAGCGACACAGCCGTGCGGTCGAGCACCTTCTCGAAGGGTTCGACATCGTTTGCCGTGTAGCCGGGCGTGTTGGCGTTGGCGATGTTGCCGGCGATCGCCGACTGGCGCACGGAAAGCCACTGCGCTTGCTTGGCGGCGAGATCGAAAAGGGAAACGGGCTCCATGGGAATCTCCGGGCATGTGCCCAAAGACTAGGCCGCCAGTCTTGCGCGGACCTTGCGGGCAGCGGCTACCTGGAAAGCTGGATCACCTGGTTGGCGCTGGTCAGCATGACCCATTTGCCGTTGCGCTGCTCGATCGACGAGACCGTGCTGGAGTCCGGCAGCAGCGAACCGCGCTGAACGATCCACAGGCCGGTATCGTCCTCGATCATGGCGCGGCCGTTGGCGACATGGACCATGCGGAATTTCGCGACATCGGCCGGGAAGGGCTGGTCGCCGGGCGGCTGCGCCGGGGTGGCGTCATCCTGCACCGTTCCGGTGGCGAGCAGGTCGATGCTGGTGTTGGGAAGGTCCTTGGCCGTCAGCGGGGCGCTGCGCGAGGTCACCACGCCGCCACCAGCGCGTCCCGAATTGGTGCCGGTGCCGCCAAACTTGATCGCCTGAACGCCGAACTGCTCCTGGTTGAAGAAGATATACCAGGGGAACAGCGCGCAGATCAGGCCGAGTGTGACGCCGAGCGCGGCGATGACGAAGTCGCTGCGCCGGTCCGCCTTCTTGCTCAATTTTGGAAATTGCGCCTTTGGCGGTTGCGGCCATTCGGTGACGGGGAACAGGCCGTCGATCAGCGATTCGCGGCTGGCCTCGGCCATCTCGGCAGCCTCGACGCGAGGAACCACGGGCATGGCCGGCACGGCAGCCCGGGCCACAGGTTCGGTTCGGGGTAGGGCCGGCTTGACGGCTCTGGCCAGAACAGCCGCGGTCTTGGCAGCGATGGCGCTGGCGGCCTTTGCCTTGGCCACCTTCTCGTCCTTGGCCCGAGCTTCCTCGGCGGCATTTGCCGCGGCGATCATCTCGTTCAGGATGCGCTCGGTGTACTGGCGTTCAGTCTCCTGATTCGGCATTCAGCTTTCCCTTGAGATGGCGGGCGAGATCGGAGAACGGATCGGCTGAGGGGCGGTCCCTGGGCGATTGCGTCAGCGCCTCGTAGATCAGCGGCACCTGGCGCACGGCGATGTCGAGCTCGGCGTCGGCGCCGCCCTGATAGGCGCCGAGCAGGCGGATGTCGCGCGTGTCCTCGAAGCGGGAGATCATCGACTTCAGCCGCGTCACCAAGGCGCGCTGTTCGGCGCTCCAGGCCTTGCCGGCCAGGCGCGATATGGACGACAGCGGATTGACCGGCGGATAGCGGCCCTGTTCGGCGATCGCGCGGTCGAGCACGACATGGCCGTCGAGGATGCCGCGCACGGAATCGGCGACCGGATCATTGTGGTCGTCGCCGTCGACCAGCACCGAAATGATGGCGGTGATCGACCCCTTGCCTTCAGCCCCCGGTCCGGCGCGCTCGAGCAATTTGGGCAGTTCGGTGAAAACCGAGGCGGGATAGCCGCGGGCGACCGGCGGCTCGCCGGTTCCCGTCGCCACCTCGCGCAAGGCATGGGCGAAGCGGGTGATCGAGTCCAGCACCAGGAGCACGCGGTGGCCCTGGTCGCGAAAGTGCTCGGCGACGCGCATGGCGGTATCGGGCGCGCGCCGGCGCATCATGGCGCTCTCGTCGCTTGTGGCGACGACGGCCACCGTCTTGGCCATGCTGTCGCCGATCGTGTCCTCGAGGAATTCGCGGACCTCGCGGCCGCGTTCGCCGATCAGCGCCACGACGACGGTGTCGAACGCGTCCGCGCCGGCGAGCATGGCGAGCAGCGTCGATTTGCCGACGCCCGAACCCGCAAAGACGCCCATGCGCTGGCCGAAGCACAGCGGCGTGAAGATGTCGATGACCCTGACGCCGGTCATGAAGGCGGTGCCGACGCGCTGCCGCGCCATGGCGCCGGGCGTCGTGGCGCCGCCCGACAGGTCTTCGCCCCTGATCAGAGGCGGACCACCATCGATTGCCCGGGTCAGCGCGTCGACGGTGCGCCCGCGCCATGAATCGTGCGGCGTGACCGCGAGCGGACCCCTGCGGAACACGGCGTCGCCGATGCCGGCATCGGCGCTGCGTTCGAAAGGCGCGACGACGACCTCGTCGCGGCTGATCTTGATGATCTCGCCGCGACGCACGCCGGACTGGCCGCGCTGCTCGACCATGTCGCCCAGCCTGGCGAAATCGGAAAGGCCGCGCACCTTGTAGTGGGTGGAGGTGACTTCTGTGACGAGACCGCCACGCTTGATCAGCCCGTCGGTGTTGCTGAAACGCCGAATTATCCGTTCCAACGCGGCGAGCCGATCCTCGGACGCCGGCTGCAGCTGCCTTTCGGGTGCACGGATGGAGGATCGGCCTGATGACATGCTACGACTTCGAGCCGAGCGTCTTGATCGCCTCGTCGGAGGAGGACGCCGTCTGCCGCATCAGTGCCGCGGTGTTCTCGAAGGCGCGCTGGACCATGATCAGCCGGGTCATCTCCAGCACCGGATTGACGTTGGATTCCTCGACGAAACCCTGGGCGATGCCGACATCGGAACGATCGGTGACCGGCTCGGGGGTGCGCGCCGGCACGATGCCGGAATTGCCGTAGCGCACGAAATTCTCGCCCGGGTCGAAATTGTAGAGGCCGATCGAGCCGACAAGCTGATCGTTCTGACGCAGCGAGCCATCGGCGCCGGCCTTGGGCGGACCGTTGCGGGGGTCGAGCTGGATCGGCGCGCCGCCGGCGTCGAGCACCGGATGGCCTTCGATCGACATCAGCTCGCCATTCTCGTTCATCGAGAAGCGGCCGTCGCGCGTCATGACGGTGCCGGCCGGTGTGTCGATGGCGAACCAGGCGTCGCCCTGGATGGCGAAATCGAACGGATTGCCGGTCTCGGTGAGTGACCCATGGGCGCCGGAAAGATAGGTCTTGCCTGACGAGGCGAAGGACACCGATTTCTGCCCGGTGCCAGACACCATATCCTCGAATTTCACGCCGGTGGCGCGAAAGCCGATAGTGTTGGCGTTGGCGACATTGTCGGCGATCGTGTCGAGCCGGCGCTCGAGCGCCATCTGCGCGGATAGGGCGACGTAGAGACTGTCCTGCATGATCAGAATTTCAACTTCTGCATGGCCATCATCAGATCGGTGGAGATGCCCGCGGTGACCGGCTGGGCAAAGAGCACGCTGACTGACGTCACAGCCGTCGAGGTCGGATTGTTGATCTCGTACATGCTGGTGAAGCGGGTCAGGAACTTGCCGAGTTTCACGGGATCGGTGAGATCCGAGATGTCCAGCTTCTGTTCGAAGAGCTGCGCCTGCTTGTCGATGTCGGCGGTGGCGAAGGAATCGGGAAGCCCCAGCGCGGTGCGCACGACGCTCGCAAGGGCCGTGTCGGCAAGCACGTCGTACCAGCTGGTGATGTCGGGCGCCTTGCGCTGGAAATAGAGCGCCAGCCGCACGCCCTCATTGGTCTTGCCGGCATCCTCTTCGAGCGACTGGCGCATATACTTGTCGACGGTCGGCTGCTGCGCCGGAACGATGGTGGTGGCGTTCTCACCGTACTGCTCGAAGTTGAAGGCCGAGGCCAGTGCCGCGTAGGCCGGGTTCTTCTGCTTGTTGGCGACGCTGTTGGGATCGCGCACGCCACCCTGCAGGACCTGCTTGATCAGGGTCTTGTCCTCGGTCGTCGAGTCGAGACCGTATGCTGCCAGCGCGTAGGTGTAGAGCCGGCTGTTCGACATCAGGTCGTCGACGGACTTCACCTTGGTGATGTTGGCCAGATAGTAGGTCGTCTCGCCCTTCACATAGTCGGATTTCGGATCGAGGCCGGCGATCTGCGCCTGGATGGCGTAATTCTTCGTCACCAGTTGCTGCGCCTTGTTGTAGATCGTCGCGTCGGCGCCATTGGCGGCGAAGTTGAAGGCGCTGACGAACTGGGCATAGCGCTTGTCGGTCAGCTTGTTGGCGAAACTGCTAGGATTGGTGACGCCTTCCTTGAGCGCCTTGACCATGAAGGCCTTGGCGTAGGCCATGTCCTCCAGCCCGTAGGCCTTCATGGCATATTTGAACAGCCGGTCATTGTTGACGAAATCGTCGATCGATTTCACCTTGGTTATGTTGGCAAGGTAATATTTGGTATCGCGATCGACTGTCGGCTGCTGCTCGATGCGGTCGATCGACTTGTTGATGTCTTTGGTAATCAACTGGTAGCTGGTAAAGGTATTGAGCAACGTCATGCCTCCGGCCGAAGCTTAATGTCGCGACAATAACCCCACTTCCTTGCGCGAAACTGAATCGTCCAACATTCGGTTCCGTGGCAGCCGGATTCAAGCCTCACACAAGGCACGGGGACTATCCCTTGCGTCTGTTGTGAAATGCGGAAGGACCTGTCGTGGGCATTCTGATTGGACTTGTGGTGACGCTCGGCTGCGTCCTTGGCGGCTTCATGGCCATGGGCGGGCATCTGCACGTGCTGGTCCAGCCGTGGGAAGCCGTGGTCATCTGTGGCGCCGCACTGGGCACCTTCCTGGTCGCCAACCCGATGAAGACGGTCAAGGATACCGGCAGGGGCATTCTCGAGGCCTTCAAGCAGGCGGTGCCGAAGGAACAGGATTATCTGGAAACGCTCGGCGTCCTGCACAGCCTGATGCGCGAATTGCGCTCGAAGTCGCGCAGCGAGGTCGAGGCGCATATCGACAATCCGGAAGAATCAGCCATCTTTCAAGCCTTTCCGACGGTGCTCAAGAACCACGATCTGATGAATTTCATCTGCGACTACTGCCGCATCATCATCATCGGCAATGCCCGCTCGCACGAGATCGAGGCGCTGATGGACGAGGAGATCCAGACCATCAAGTCCGACAAGATGAAGGCCTATCACGCGCTGGTCGCGGTCGGCGACGGTCTGCCGGCGCTGGGCATCGTCGCCGCTGTGCTCGGCGTGGTCAAGGCGATGGGCGCACTCGACCAGTCGCCGGAAATCCTCGGCGGCCTGATCGGCGCGGCGCTTGTCGGCACCTTCCTCGGCATCTTCCTGTCCTATGCCGTGGTCGGGCCTGTCGCCACCAAGATCAAGACGGTGCGCGAGAAGAAGAACCGCCTCTACATCATCGTCAAGCAGACGCTGCTCGCCTACATGAACGGCGCGCTGCCGCAGGTGGCGATCGAATTCGGCCGCAAGACCATCTCGTCCTATGAGCGGCCGACCATCGACGCCGTCGAGCAGAGCACGATGAACAGCGGCAGCGCCGAGAAGAAGGCCGCTTGAGCGATGCACGACAGATCGGTGCCGACACGGTCATGACCAGCCCAGGCAGCCCCGCGCAAGCGCGCTCGCTGATCATCGAGCGCCTGGTCGGCGACAGCGGCGAGGCCGACCAGGTCATCGACGCCGGCCGCGCCATGGCCGAACGCGCCGTGCCGCTGCTGCAGAAGGGCCTTTCGGGCGAGCTCGGCGTTCCGGTCATCGTCGACCTCAAGGCCGTCGAGGTCAGCCGCGTCCCCGAGGCGCGCTCGCGTGCCGGCGACAATTTCGCCATGACAATCGTCGGCTCGCCGGCATCCTCGGACGCGATGACGCTCGTCATCGATGCCGCCGCGATCGCGATCATGGTCTCGACGCTGTTTGGCGGCGATCCGGATATGCCGGCGTCACCGATCGAGCGCGACCTGTCGCCGATCGAGGCCGATGTCTCGACCATGGTGTTCCAGGAGGTGGCGCAGGCGTTCAACGGATCGGGACAGCGCTCGCTCGACCTGCGGCTGCCCGTGCCGCGAGCGATGTCGGGTACCGAGGCGAAACGGCATGTGCTGCGCGACGGTGCCGCCATCCGCATCGTCCTTGGCATCTCGACGCCGGTCGACAGCGGCTCCATCACGGTGACGCTGCCACAGCGCGTCGTCCTGGTCGGCCGCGACGGCACCGCCGGCGAGGACGATCATGGCACCCGTTGGCGCGCACGCTTTTCGGAAGAGGTGATGCGCTCGACAGTGGCGCTCGAAGCCACCATGCCGCTGACGCGGCTGACGCTTGGCGCCCTCGCCAATCTCGAAGTGGGCCAGGTCATCGACTTCGACGAAACGGCGCAATCACGGGCCCGCCTCAGCGCGCGCGGCCAGACGCTGTTCGTATGCGACTTCGGCAAACTGGGGCAGAATTACACCGTCCGAATCAAGCATCCTTTCGATGCCGGGCAGGATTTCATCGATGGGCTCATGCCGGCTGGTGCCGGGCGCGCCTGAGCTTTTGGAGACGATTCATGGCCAAGACCAAAGTGGAAGCAGAACTCGACCAGCCGGACGAGCAGCTCGACCGCGCCATCGAGGAATTGCGCGGGGTCCTGCATGAAGAGGAGCAACGCCCAGACGCAGCGTTCAGGGCCGCCGCGGGCGCCAATTCGAACGTCATCATGAACATCCCCGTCGATGTCCAGATCATCCTCGGCAGCACCGAGATGGCGGTGGCCGACCTGATGGCACTGCAGAAGGGCTCGACGGTGGCGCTCAACCGCCGCATCGGCGAACCGGTCGACGTCGTCGTCAACGGCCGCAAGATCGCCCGCGGCGAGATCACGGTGCTCGAAAGCGATCCCTCACGTTTCGGCATCAGGCTGACCGAAATCATCGCCGGCACGAAGGACGCCTAGACATGGCTGGTGGGGCTTGCCGGTTGCAGCGGAGGCGAGAGGCAGCATGACGCCGCTGACGACCCTGACGCGCGCGCAGAAGGCGGCCGCCATATTGGTGGCGATGGGCAAGCCGTCCGCCAGCCGCCTGTTGAAATTCTTCAAGCAGGAAGAGCTGAAGGCGCTGATCGAGGGCGCCCGGCTGCTCAGGACCATTCCGCAAAGCGATCTCGAGCGCATCGTCGCCGAGTTCGAGGCCGAGTTCACCGAGGGTGCCGGCCTGCTCGATTCCGCCGACAGGATGGACACCATCCTCAACGAATCGCTGTCGCCCGAAGAGATGAACGCCATCATGGGCAACAAGAAGCCGGAGGCCGCGCCCGAAGGGCCGCCGCCGATCTGGCCCGATCTCGAAAAACTCGAACCTTCGCGGCTGGGCACCTTCCTGGCCGGCGAACATCCGCAGACGGCCGCCATGGTGCTGTCGAAGCTGGCGCCGCAGGCAGCGGCGAGCGTGCTTTTGACGCTGACGAAGCCGATGCGCGGCGAAATCATCAAGCGCATGGTGACGATGGCCAATGTTCCGGCCGCCGCCACCAGGATCGTCGAGAACCGGTTGCGCACCAGCGTGCTGGCGGAAACCTCGACCAAGGACACGTCGGCCGGGCAGGCGCGTGTCGCCAGCGTGCTCAACGAGCTGGACAAGCCGCTGCTCGAGGAGGTCATGCAGGATCTGGAGGCCGCCGGCACGCCCGACCTCGACGGTGTGCGGGCAAGGCTTTTTGCTTTCGACGACTTGCCGCTGCTCACCCAGAAGGCGCGTGTGCTACTGTTCGACGGACTGTCGACCGAACTCGTCACGCTGGCATTGCGCGGCGCGTCGGCCGCACTTGCCGAAGCGGTGCTCTCGGCGATCGGCGCGCGGTCGCGGCGCATGATCGAAGCCGAACTCGGCCAGGGGTCGGAGGGTGTGCCTGCCGCCGACATACTGGCGGCGCGCAAGACCATCGTGACGACGACCATCCGGCTGTCGCGCGAGGGCGCATTCGAACTTCCCGCGACGCAGAACGCCGCCTAAGGCATGTCCGACGCCGCCGACAAGGACTCGAAAACCGAAGAGGCGACGGAAAAGAAAGTCCGCGACACGATCGAACAGGGCAAGCTGCCCCATTCGAGGGAAACCGCGATCCTCGCCTCCTTCGTCGCCATACTGGTGTTCACCGTCTTCTATGCCAAGGACGCGGTCGTCAATCTCGGCATGTTCCTGTCGATGTTCCTCGAGAAGCCCGAGGCCTGGCCGATGAACACCGAGACCGATGTCATCGATCTCTACAAGATCGTCATGCTGGAAGTGGGCCGCGCCTTCGTCAGCCTGCTGGTGCTTTTGACTGTCGCCGGCATCGGCGCCTCGGTGCTCCAGAACATGCCGCAATTCGTCGGCGAGCGGATCAGGCCACAGCTTTCGCGCATTTCGATCACCAAGGGCTGGAACCGGATGTTCGGCGCGCAGGGCTGGGTCGAGTTCCTGAAATCCCTGGCAAAGGTCGGCTTCGCCATTGCCGTGCTCACCTTCACGCTGTCGGAGGATCACCGCAAGCTGCTTGCCGGGATGATCACCAATCCGGTCGCTTTCGGCCTCGTCATCCGCGGCATCGCGGTCGACATATTGGTGGCGATCGTCTTCGTCATGGGGCTGATCGCGGCGATCGACATCGTCTGGTCGCGCTTCCACTGGAAGCAGGACCTGCGCATGACCAAGCAGGAGGTGAAGGACGAGTTCAAGCAGTCCGAGGGCGACCCGATCGTCAAGTCGCGGCTGCGCTCGCTGGCACGCGACCGCGCCCGCAAGCGGATGATGACGGCGGTGCCGCGCGCGACGCTGATCATCGCCAACCCGACCCACTTCTCGATCGCGCTGAAATATGTGCGCGACGAGGATTCGGCGCCGCTCGTGGTGGCCAAGGGGCAGGATCTGGTGGCGTTGAAAATCCGCGAGATCGCAAAGGAGCACAACATTCCGATCTTCGAGGACGTGACGCTCGCCCGCTCCATGTACAAGCAAGTTTCGGTCGATAATGTGATCCCGTCGCAATTCTACCAGGCCGTCGCCGAACTGGTGCGGATCGTCTACTCGAAAAAGGCTGAGCGCAGACAGATTTCATGAACCGCCAACCGCACGCAAAATCCCGCGAGATCATCGTCGCCAGCGCCATCGAGCAGGTGGTCGGCGAACTGAGATTGATCGATGTCGCCGACTACATCGCCTTCATCCGGCTGGAGCATTTCGCCTGCCTTTCGGATCTGGTCGATTCAGCGGTAGAGCTGTTCTTCATGCCGGGCACGCTCAAGCTCGGCCATGGCGGCGAGGCGCATGTCGACTGGACCGGCAGTCCGCGCATCGTGCTCGACCTGGAACTCAGGCCACCAGGGGTGACCGTCTATTTCCAGCTGACGCTGAGCGAGGCCGGCAATTCGGTCGCGGTCAACTACGTGTCGTTCGAAAAGCCCGGCGAGGACCCCGAGCACAATACGGCGCTGCTGGAGGCGGTGATCGAACAGGCCCGGATCCGCAAGGTCGAGCCTATGGCCTTCTGAGGCGCCTCATCGTTTATCACTCGATCAGGCCCAACCGCAGCGCCTTGGCGACCGCCTGGTTGCGGTTGACGGCGTTGAGCTTCTGGGTCGACTGGGTCAGGTACTGGTTGGCGGTATGCACCGACAGCTTCAGGAGCCGCGCGATCTCCTCGCTGGTGTTGCCGTTGGCGGTCAGCTTCAGGCATTCGAGCTCGCGCTTGGAGATGGCGCGCATCCTGCCGGCATCGCCGGGGCGGATACGCGCGACGGCGGCGAACAGGGAAAAGCAGCGTGCGTGGATTTCGTAGAGCGCATCCTGCGGCAGCGCGATCTCCGATCCCAGGAAGACGACAAGGCCGCACTGACCGCGATCGGCGTGGACGGGAAAGGCAATGCCGCTGGTGCCGGGCGCCAGGGGGGATACCTGCGCGGTCCAGGCAAGGGTGCCGAACATCTCGGCCATGGCCGCGACGCCGTCATCGGTCCACCAGCGTGGCTCCGTCGAGTTGTGGGTGTGGCGCACGATCTCCTCGCCATTGGCGCCCGAGATGAATTTCGTCGCCACGGCGATGCCGGGATAGTCGGAATCGAAGCATGGGACCAGCCTGGCCCGTTCCGGCGACGGGCTGACGAAGTACAGGCCGAAGGCCGAGGCGTTGATGTCGACAGAAATCCAGCGGCAGCGGCGCACGGCGTCGGGAATGGTGACGGCGTGATGTGTTTCGGAGCTGAGCGAGAAGGCGCCGAAGGGGCTGCGCTGTTCGTTGAAAAGGGCCTCCGCGGCGTCCTTGATGTCGGCGTGTTTCAAATGATGCCACTCCTGATCGCCGTGGCGATGGCCATCGCACGGTTGCTGGCAGCGAACTTCTGGATGGCGTGGGTGATGTAGCTGTTGACGGTATTGGAGGAGACGCCAAGGATGACGGCCACCTCATCGGTGGTCTTGCCTTCCGAGACCCAGAACAGGCATTCGCGCTCGCGGTCGGACAGCGGATCCTGCATGGCGGCGGCGGCGATCAGCTGCGGGATATGCGAGAGCGCGTAGCAGCATTTCAACTGCGCCTTCATCAGCGCCGGCTGGTCGATATGGCCTGATGTCGCCGCCGAGAACAGGGCGAACAGGCGCTGGCGGCCGACATTCAGCCGCAGGGAGTAGATCTCGGCATGGCCGAGCACGTCGAGAAGGCGGGCCTCTTCGCCGGAGACCAGCCCGTCGGCATCAGGCGCCTCTGCTGCCACCAGTGGCCTCGGACGGATACCGGGCGCGACCGTGAGGGGGCCCTGGGCAAGGCTGGCGATCAGCCGCTTGCCGATCAGTTCGATGGCGTCGAAGATCCAGTTCGAGGAGACGATGCGCGCATCGTTGCGGTCCTGGTCGTGGACGATGGCAACCAGCATGTAGCTGTCGGCGCCGATCTCGGCGGTCAGCTCCATGAAAAAGCTGGTCAGATCACCGCGCGACGTCAGGCGCGAGCCCAATGTGTCGGATTGAAGAAGCGCGGCGGGACTGCTCATTTGCTGCTTTTGGCCGGAATCGTTTCTGCCGTCCGGATGCTGGAGGCCAGCCGCCGAACCCGAAAACGCGTTACTTCTACGAGACACACACGAGGCGCGGGGCCGCGCCCAACCAGACGGAATCCATTCAGGGAACGCGAAGAACATCCGCGTCTGGCGCCGGAAAACTCCGGAACGTGAGACTTTGGGTGGTCGCCGCGCCCCCCGAGGACCGGCTGATTCGGGTCTAATCTACCCGCAGATGAATCCGACATCAAACGCGATTTGACAAAATCGAATCCGGCGGACTCGCATGCGACTCAGAGGCCGATTTTCACGGCCTTCGAGCGTGTGAAAATGCCGGGACTGCGCAAGCGGGCCATATCCGCGCTCTGCCCGATGCGATAGTTTCGCAAGTGTCGGAGGGGTGGGCACCTTCGGCAATGGAGTTCGTAGCTGCATTACGGCCGCGGTCGTCCGCGGCAGTGCCATGCGGGCTCCTGGCATCTTTTGTTTTGGGGGGAAAACGATGAGCGATTCATTTCGGGAAGTTACTTCCGTCTCGTGGTTCGGACGGATCAAGCGCGCGGTCGGTGGAGTCATCTTCGGCCTGCTCTTGATCGTGCTGATGGTCATCGGGCTGTTCTGGAACGAGGGCCGCGCCGTGCAGACGGCGCGCTCGCTGGCCGAAGGCGCCGGCGCCGTGGTCTCGATCAACGCCGACAGCGTCGATGCCGGCAATGACGGCAAGCTTGTGCATGTCAGCGGGCCGGTGACGGCCGATAGCGGCCTGTCGGATCCGGATTTCGGCATCGCCGCACAGGGACTGCGACTGTCGCGCAGCGTCGAGATGTACCAGTGGAAGGAAGAGTCCAAATCCGAAACCACCAAGAAGCTTGGCGGCGGCGAGGAGACGGAGACCACCTACAGCTATTCGAAAGTGTGGGACGACAGCCAGATCGACTCTTCGGATTTCAAGAAGCCGGACGGCCACCAGAACCCGCCGATGGCAATCCACAGCCGCGCCTTCCAGATTCCGCAGGGCAAGCTCGTTGCCTTCGATCTGGACACGCCGGTGCTGGATCGCATCGATGGCGACAAGGACTATTCACTGTCGGCCGATCAGCCGGCGGCCATCAAGGCCGCCTATGCCGGAGCGAAGCCGCTCAGCATCGTCGACGGCAAGATCTATCTCGGCACAGACAACACGACGCCGGCATTGGGCGACTACCGCATCGGCTACGAACTGGCGCCGCTCGGCGTGGTCAGCATCGTCGCGCGGCAGGCCGGCAGCCGCTTCGAGCCCTACCAGACGCAAGCGGGCGATGCGCTGCTGATGGTCGATACCGGCAACGTGCCGGCCGACAAGATGTTCGCCGAGGCGGTGAGCGCCAACACGCTGATCACCTGGCTGCTGCGTGCTGCCGGCCTTTTGCTGCTGACCATCGGCTTTGCCCTGTTCCTCGGCCCGATCGGCGTGATCCTCGACGTCATCCCGTTCCTCGGCAGCATGGCGCGGATGGGAACCGGCATCATCGCCTTCTTCCTGGCGATCCTGGTCGGCGCGACGACGATCGCGATTGCCTGGTTCTGGTACCGGCCGGTTCTGGCGATGGCCATCCTGGCAGCCGGTGTCATCGCGGCGGCGGCGGTCTATTATCTCGGCCGCTCACGCAAGGCAGCCGCACCGATGGCCACGCCGAGCACGGTTGCGTAGCTTGGAAAAGGGCTGATATGCCGCCCTTTTCCGTCGTGCCTGTTGCTATCAGTCCTTGCTTTTGCGGGCCGGTTTACCGGTCCTCGAAGCCGGTCAGCACGCCGACGGCGTTGATGCCGATCTCTTCGACGGCATAGCCGCCTTCCATGACGAACAGCGTCGGCAGGCCGAGCTTGGCGATGCGGCGGCCGATCTTGGGATAGTCGGGGCTTTTCAGCTTGAACTGGCTGATCGGGTCCTTCTCGAACGTGTCGACGCCGAGCGAGACGATGACGATATCGGGCGCGTAGGCGGCGAGCCTGGCGCAGGCATCCTCCAGCGAGGCATTCCAGGCGTCCCAGTCGGTGCCGAACGGCATGGGATAGTTGATGTTGAAGCCTTCGCCGGCGCCCGCGCCGCGTTCATCGGCATGGCCGAGGAAGAACGGGTATTCGACCATGGGATCACCATGCAGGTTGAGGACCTGCACGTCGGCGCGGTCGTAGAATATCTCCTGCGTGCCGTTGCCGTGGTGGTAGTCGACGTCGAGGATGGAGATGCGTTTGGCGCCCTGGTCGAGGAACCACTGCGCGGCGATGGCGGCGTTGTTGATGTAACAATAGCCGCCCATGAAGCCGGCGCCGGCATGGTGGCCCGGCGGGCGGCAGAGCGCGAAGGCCGACCTCTCGCCGCCCTTGAGCAGGCCGGCAGCGGTCAGCGCCACGTCATAGGACGATTTGATCGCGGCCCAGGTGCCTTCGACGAAGGTGGCGCCGGCATCGAAGGAATAATAGCCGAGCAGCGCATCGACACGCTTTGGCGGCACGTCGCCGCGCAGGCCGCGCGTCGGCCAGGTGAAGGGCATGGCCGTGCCCTCGTGACCGGAGGCTACCCATTGCGGCCAGACCGTCGGCAGGAAGTCGATATAGTCTGATTTGTGGATGCGCTTGGCGGCGGCAAGGTCATGCTCGAGCGGCAGGACGATCGGACCGAGCTTCTCGCTTTCGACCCGCGCCTTGATGAACTCGGCCCGCGAGGGTTTTTCAAAACCCGGCACGATGGCTGAGGTGACCAGTTCCATCTGGCCGGCATGGCCAGCATGAAGCGGCGAATAGACAGTCTTCATGAAATTCCTCTCGAAATGCGAAATCAGTCCAGGTTGAGATAGGGGCTCACCAGGGCGAGCCACATGGTTTCGACATCGTCCTCGATGAGGTCGTATGTCCTGCGATCTCTCTTCAGTCCGACCAGCCGGCAGGCGTGCCCGACCTCCATCATCACCAGGCCGAGCCGTTTGGCGATCTTGTCTTCGAGAGCCGGATTCACATGCCGCAGCCAGGCGGCGTAAAGCGCGATGATCTGCTGATCATATTCGTCCTGGATAGGCCTGAGATCGGCGTTGCCGGAAATGGCCTCGATCACCGGCATCAGGGTCGCGTTCTCGAGATAGATACTGGACGTGTCGATGAAGAGCTTGCGCACTTCGCGCCGGAATTCTTCGCGGTTGGTGGGCCGGGGGACCTTGATGCGCTTCTCGATCACCTCGGGAAAGGAGGACAGCCAACGCCGGGCGAGGTCCAGAAGAATGGCTTCCTTGTTGGGGAAGTATTGGTAGACCGAACCGACCGACAGGCCCGCGCGCTGCGCTATGGCGAGCGTCGTCGGCGTCCTGGTTCCTTGCTCCCGCGTCAAGATCAGCGCCGCGTCGAGAATCCGGTCGACCACCTTGCTCGACCGTTGCTGCCGCGGCTGCTTGCGCGGCTCGAGCGCTATCCTGGTTTTGCGGTCGAGACTGCGCTTCACTGCTCGATGTCCTCGTTCCCCGCCTGGTCCCAACACAAGCGCAGGGTGCTGCCCCCAATACATTCTAAATTCCGCATGTTGACAAACGCGAATAATCAGTCGCATTCTTTATCCACGCTGTCCCTAGGGATAACAAGGGGAATTTCGAAGACAGCGGACTGGCATCGTTTTTGTTCCGTGGCGCCGCTCCTGTGGGTGGCAGTTCGTTGAGCTCAGGGCTGTCGGTCTCAGTCGGTCATCAAAAGCGCGGAGTCGCGATGTCTGTTACGGGTGCGGGTCACAGTGCGGATCTGATCGTCATCAATGGTCGTGTGCTGACCATGGACGGTGGCAATCCCGTCGCCGAGGCCGTTGCCGTCAAGGACGGCGCCATCATCGCCGTTGGCAGCCGCACCGCCATCGAAGAGCTCAAGGGAGCGGCCACACAGGTGATCGACGCCAAGGGCGGTTCGGTCCTGCCCGGTTTCATCGAAGCCCACATGCATCTGTTCTCGGGAGGGGCCGAGCTCGCGCATCTTCAGCTTGGCGGCGTCCATGGCTTCGAGGCACTGCAAAAGGCGATCCGCGACTATGCGTCGACCAAGCCCAACGCGAAAATGCTGGTCGGGCAAGGCGTCGACTATACCGTGCTCGGCGACGAGCGGGTGACGCGCCACCATCTCGATCAAATCCTGCCGGATCGCCCGTTCTGCATGGCCGCGCCCGACCACCACACGATGTGGGCCAACACCAAGGCGCTGGAGATGGCAGGCATCCTGCACGGCCGCGCGCTTGGTCCGGGCAATGAAATCGTCATGGGCGAGGATGGCCTGGCGGCCGGCGAATTGCGCGAGGGCGAGGCTTTCGGCCCGGTGCTCGATCTTGCCGGCGAGGGCCGGGTGCGGCTGGGGCTGGCGACCGGGGGCGAGCCGGATCCGATGCCATCCTCGGCCGAACGCGCCGCCGACCGCGACATCATGCGGCGCGGCCTCGCCTGGTGCGCGCGCCACGGCATCACCTCCATCCAGAACATGGACGGCAATCTCTACCAGCTCGAACTGCTGGCCGAGATCGACGCCGAGGAGGGCTTGCCCTGCCGCGTGCAGATCCCGTTCCACTACAAGAATTTCATGACGCTCGACATGCTCGACAAGGCATCCGTCATGGCCGAGCGCTACAACAGCGAGTGGCTGTCATCGGGCATGGTCAAGGTGTTCTATGACGGCGTGCTCGATTCCTGGACGGCTGTCATGGTCGAGCCCTATGCCGATCGCCCCGACTGGGTGGGCGAGCCGCTGTTCACGCCGCAGCAGTTCATCGATCTGGCCGTTGCCGTCGACAGGCGCGGGCTGCAGATCGCGGTGCACTCGATCGGTGACGGCGCGGTGCGTGCGGTGCTCGACGGCTACGAGGCGGCGCAAAAGGCCAATGGCAAGCGCGACAGCCGCCATCGCATCGAACACATCGAGGTCACCACCATATCGGACGTGCCGCGCTTCGCCGAACTCGGCGTCATCGCCTCGATGCAGCCGCCGCATCCGCCCGGCGCCATGGATTTCCCGCTCGAGCCGACCGTGTCGCGTATCGGGCCGGCCCGCTGGCCGCTGAGCTATGCCTGGCGAACCCTGAAGAATGCCGGCGCGCATGTCGTCTTCGCCTCGGACTGGCCGGTGTCGCCGATCGACCCGATCCTGGGCATTCAGGCGGCAGTGATGCGCAAACCATGGGCAGACAGCGACCCGGACCAGAGTTTCTCGCTGCAGGAATCACTGGCCGCCTACACGGTCGAGGGCGCCTATGCCGAATTCGCCGAACACCGCAAAGGCACACTGAAATCAGGCTATATTGCCGATCTGGTGGTTCTGTCGGCCGATATCGAGAAGACGGCCCCGGCCGACCTGCACAAGGTGCGCCCGGTGACGACGATTTGCGGCGGCAAGATCACCTATCAGGCCTGACAATGGCATGAGGCTTGCTGGCTAAAGACGGACTGAACTGTGATTCAATGCCGGGCTTGCCAACCTACCGGGCGTGTGGTCACATCGAACAGGGGAACAGCTCCGCCAGCAAGAGCGGGGTCAACAGTGAGGCGTAATCGTGCCGGACAAACCGGATCGGAATGCGATTGAAGTAGTAAACGTCAGTAAAATTTTCGGATCGGGTGAGGGGCAGGTCGCTGCTCTCGACAAGGTCTCGGTATCCATTCGCGAGAACGAGTTCTTCACGCTGCTGGGACCGTCCGGCTGCGGCAAGACCACCCTTCTGCGGCTGATCGCCGGCTTCGATTTTCCAACCGCCGGTGAAATCCTGCTCTATGGCCAGGACATCGCGCCGCTGCCGCCCTTCAAGCGGCCTGTCAACACCGTCTTCCAGTCCTACGCTCTGTTCCCGCACATGACGGTAGCCGACAATATCGGCTTCGGCCTGGAGATGCTCGGCAAGCCCAAGGGCGAGATCAAGGCGCGCGTCGCCGAGATGCTCAAGCTGGTCAAGATGGAAGCGCTGGCCGGTCGCCGCACGGCCCAGATTTCCGGCGGCCAGCAGCAGCGCGTGGCGCTGGCCCGGGCGCTGGCGCCGCAGCCGAAAGTGCTGCTGCTCGACGAACCGCTCTCGGCACTCGACTACAAGCTGCGCAAGGAGATGCAGATCGAGTTGAAGCGACTGCAGCACGAGACCGGCATCACCTTCATCTTCGTCACCCATGACCAGGAAGAAGCGCTGACCATGTCGGACCGCATCGCGGTGATGTCGTCGGGCAAGATCCTGCAGGTCGGCTCGCCCTGGGATATCTACGACAAGCCGGCGGAGCGCTTCGTCGCCGATTTCATCGGCGAGACCAACTTCCTCACCGCCGCCATATCGGGCACCAGCAACGGCAAGACACGCGCGACGCTCAAATCCGGCACGACCATCGAGGCGACCGTTGCCGAAGGGTTCCAGCCGAAGGACAACGCCACCGTGGTGGTGCGGCCCGAGCATGCCAAGCTGACCAAGGACAAGGGCGACCTGTCGGGCACGGTCGAAAACATCGTCTATTTCGGCACCGACACGCATATCCATGTCCAACTCGACAGTGGCGAGGCCTTCACCGTGCGCCAGCAGAACACGCGCAGCGCAGGCTGCGGTTTCGAGCGCGGCGACAAGGTCGGCATCCTGATCGGCAATGACGCCGCGCAAGTGCTGAGGGACTGATGGCCACCGCTGAAGAAGTCGCCAAGGCAGCGGAACGGCGTGATGTCCGTGACCGCTGGCTTTTGTCAGCGCCGGCGCTGCTGGTCATCCTGCTCGCCGCGACCGGCCCCTTGCTGATCGTGCTGGTTTACTCGTTCCTGACGCCCGGCGCCTATGGCGACGTGAAATGGCAGTTTTCGCCCGATGCCTGGATATCGGTGTTCATGGAACGGGATATTTTCGACGACACGCTTTCGCTCGCGGCGGCGCATGTCACCATCTTCTGGCGCTCGATCAAGCTTGCGGTGGTGACGACGCTGGCCACTTTGGCGCTCGGGTTCCCGACCGCCTATTTCATGGCCACGCGCAGCGAGAAGACCAGGGATCTCTGGCTGTTCCTGATCACCATCCCGTTCTGGACAAACCTCCTGATCCGCACCTTCGCGGTGCTGCAGATCATCCGCAACGAAGGCATCATCAATACGATCCTGCTCAAGCTCGGCATTATCTCGGCGCCGATCCAGATCCTCTACACCGACACCGCGATCCTGATCGGCATGGCCTATGTCTACCTGCCGCTGATGGTGCTGCCGATCTATGCCAGCATGGAGAAGCTCGATTTCCGCCTGGTCGAGGCCGGTTATGATCTCTACGCGACACGCTTCAAGGTGTTGCGGAAGATCATTTTCCCGCTGGTCAAACCCGGCGTCATTGCCGGCTCGATCCTGGTCTTCATCCCGGCTCTCGGCGCCTATGTGACGCCGGTCGTGCTTGGCGGCGGCAAGAACATGATGCTGTCCAACCTGATCGAATTGCAGTTCGGACAAGGCCGCAACTGGCCGCTTGGCTCGGCATTGTCGATCACTGTGATGGTCATCGTCATGCTGGCGCTGCTTGCCTATGTGCGCAACGCCGGCAAGTCAGGGGTGCGTCATGGCTAGCAATTTCTCCATCAAGCACCAGCCGGGCTTCACGGCGATCGCGGCGACCTGCTTCATTGTGCTCTATCTGCCCATCATCGTGCTGGTCGCCTATGCCTTCAACGCGGCGAGCTCGACATCGGAATGGGGTGGCTTTTCGCTGCGATGGTTCCAGTCGGCATACCAGAACACGCAGGTCATCGACGCAACGCTGCGCTCGTTCCAGATCGGTGCCATCGCGGCGGTGCTGTCGACCATCTTCGCCACCATGGCGGCACTTGCCACCACGCGCACCGCTGCCTATCCCGGCCTCACCTTCAAATATGCGGCGATCAACCAGCCGCTGATGGTGCCCGAGATCGTCACCGGCGTGGCGCTGCTGATCTTCTTCTCGCGCATCAAGATCTTCACCGGCTATTCCGGCCTTGGCTATTTGATCGCCGCGCATACGGCGTTCTGCATTCCATTCGCCTATCTGCCGATCCGGGCGCGGCTGGAGAATATGGACCTGACGCTGGAACGCGCCGCGGCCGATCTCTACGCGACGCCGTGGAAGACCTTCCGCCGCATCACGCTGCCGCTTTTGTGGCCCGGTATCCTGGCCGGCCTGATGCTGGCCTTCGTCATCTCGCTCGATGACGTCGTCATCACCGAGTTCGTCAAATCGGGCGGCCAGGACACGCTGCCCACCTACATGCTCGGCCAGATCCGCCGTGGCGTCACACCCGAGATCAACGCGATATCGACCGCCTTCCTGCTGCTTTCGGTCGCGATCGTCACGTTGTTTTTCTTCGTCAGCAGGAAACGAGACTGAAACCTGAAATGGGAGCTAGAACGATGAACTGGAAGACAACAGCGACCGCCATGGGGTTGGCGCTGCTCGCTTCGACGGGCCTGGCCCGCGCCGATGGCGTGCTCAACATCTACAATTGGGGCAACTATACCAGCCCCGACGTGATCAAGAAGTTCGAAGCCAAATACAACATCAAGGTGTCGATCACCGACTACGATTCCAACGACACCGCGCTCGCCAAGGTCCGGCAGGGCGGCACCGGCTTCGACATCGCCGTGCCGTCGCAGACCTACGTGCCGATCTGGATCAAGGAAGGCCTCCTGCTCGAGACCGATCCGGGCAAGATGGAGAACTTCAAGAACGTCGCGCCGGAATGGGCCAATCCCGAATTCGATCCGGGCCGCAAATATTCCGTCCCGTGGGCCTGGGGCACGATCGGCGTCGTCGTCAACACCGACGCCTACAAGGGGCCGGCCGACACGTGGGGCATCGTCTTCAACACGCCCGACGAGCTGAAGGGCAAGGTCAACGTCGTTCCCGAGATGAATGACGTTATCTTCGCGGCGATCAAATATGTCGGCGGCCAGCAATGCACCGACGACAAGGCGGTGCTGAAGAAGGTGCGCGACCTTCTGGTGGCGGCGAAGCCGAACTGGATCGCGATGGAGTACAACACCATCGAGAAGATGGGCGCCGGCGACTTCAAGGCAACCAGCGACTGGAACGGCTCGGCGCTGCGCCAGCGTCTGGCCAATGCGGCCATCCACTACAACTATCCGAAGGAAGGCTTTGGCCTGTGGAGCGACAACGTCGTCGTCCTGAAGGAAGCCAAGAACGTCGAGAACGCCAAGCTGTTCCAGAACTTCATCATGGATCCGGAAAACGCGGCTGGCCTCTCGGCCTTCCACCGCTATGCCAACGCCATCACCGGCTCGGATAAATACATGCCGGCCGACATGAAGGACGCGCCGGAAGTCGTCATTCCGGCCGATGCCAAGCCGAAAGGCGAATTCCAGAAGATGTGCGCGCCGGAAACGCAGGAACTCTACACCAAGATCTGGACCGAACTGCAGAAGTAATCGCTGCGTGACGGACCCGGCGGTCCCTATCTCTCTGACTTAGAGACGGATTGAGATTTCAGGTCGAACCGACCTGAAATCATCCGTCCCTGGGCCGCCGGGTCTTTTCTTTTCCGGGAATGCCTTTCATGGACTCCTATCGCAACAGCGATCCGCGGCCGCCGATCATGCAGGGCTCGCCGCCCGCCATGATGCCACCGAAGCTCGACTGGGACCGGCCGCCATGGAACCGCTGGGCGTTCCAGCACATCAGGGAAATCCTGCCGACCGCCGAAGTCTGGCGCGGCAATGGCCACCGCCATCGTCTCGAACGCGCCGAGGTCGATCTCGACGGGCTGCCGGTCGCGGACAGCGAGGGCCGGCCCTCAACGCTCGCCGGGTTGCTCGACGAGACCTATACGGATGGCTTCCTCGTGCTCAAGCACGGCCGGATCGCCTATGAGTGCTATTTCAACGGCATGGACGAGCGCACGCTGCATCTGTCGCAGTCGATGGCCAAGTCCATCACCGGTTCGGTGTTCGGCATATTGGCCGGGCGCGGCCTGATCGATCCGGCCAGGCCGGTGACCGACTATTTGCCGGAACTCCGCGCTACCGGCTGGGCCGGCGCCAGCGTCCAGCATGTGCTCGACATGACGACGGGCGTGCGTTTTTCCGAAGAGTATACCGACCGCTATTCCGATATCGGCCAGGTCGATGTCGCCACCGGCTGGAAGCCGGTGCCGCCGGGCAGCGATCCGGAGTTCCGCTGGCCCTCGCATATGTTCGAGCTGATCCTGGGTTTGAGGGACACGGTCCGGCCGCACGGCGCGGCGTTCGAGTATCGCTCGATCGAGACCGATGTGCTCGCCTTCGTCATGGAGCGGGTGACGGGCAAGCGGCTGGCGCAGCTGGTCTCGGAAGAACTCTGGCAAAAGCTCGGGGCCGACGAAAGCGCCTGCTTCACCGTCGACAGCGCCGGCTATGCGCTGGCCGATGGCGGCTTCAACGCGACCTTGCGTGACTATGGCCGCTTTGGCCAGATGATCCTCGACAATGGCGGCGGCATCGTGCCGGCCGCATGGATCGAGGCAACACGCAATGGCAGGCACGGGCCGGATTTCTCCCCCAGCCTGCCGCAGGGCAGCTACCGCAACCAGTTCTGGATCGAGAATCCCGCCTCGCGCGCACTGATGTGCCGGGGCGTGTTCGGGCAGATGATCCATATCGACTGGAACACGGGAATGGTCGTGGTGAAGCTTTCGACCTGGCCGGATTTCAACAATCTCGCCTACTCCACGGCGACGCTGAAGGCCGTGCACGCCATCGCCGCAGCGCTCGACTAGTCCCAGAAGAAACGACCTGGAAGGAAACGCCATGACCGGCAAGACCGCGTTCGAGATCCGCTACGGCTTCTGCCGCAACGAGGTGCTGCTTTCCAACTGGCGCGAAAGCCCGTTCAACCGATGGTCGTTCCAGAACCTTGGCGAACTGGTGCCGACGGCACGCATCGCCGCGGCATCGGCTGGCGCCGAGGCGCCCGCGAAGGATTTCGGTGGTTTGCTCGGCGAAAAGGTTTCGATCGCCGGCGCGCCGGAGACGGTGGCCGAATTCCTCGCGCGCTCCAGCACCGACGCACTGACGGTAATGAAGGGCGGCAAGGTAATCGGCGACTGGTTCGCGCCGCACATGGATTTCGGCGCCCGCCACATCATCTTCTCGATCAGCAAGTCGGTGACCGCCATCGTCGCCGGCATATTGGAAGGCGAGGGGGTGTTCGATCCGGAAGCGCCGGTCACGGCCTACATTCCGGAAGCCGCCGGGTCGGCCTATGGCGATGCGAGTGCGCGCCATGTGCTCGACATGAGCGTCAGCCTCGATTTCGAGGAGGCCTATCTCGATCCGGAAAGCGCCTTTGCCCGCTATCGCCGCGCCACGCTGTGGAACCCGGGTGGCGGCACGGAAAGCCTGCGCGAATTCATCCTGTCCCTGCAGCGGCTTGCCGAGCCGCACGGCCAGACCTTCCGCTACCGCTCGCCCAATTCCGACCTGCTCGGCCTGCTGCTGGAGCGCGCATCCGGCCAGCGCTTCAGTGACCTGATGCGCGAGAAATTGTGGCTGCCGCTCGGCGCCGTGAGCGAAGCTTCGATCGGTGTCGACATGGAAGGCACGGCACGCACCGCAGGCGGCATTTCGGTGACGCCGCGCGACCTGGCGCGGATCGGCGAAATGATGCGGCAAGGCGGGACCGCCAATGGCCGCCGCATCGTGCCGGAAGCCTGGGTGCGCGATACGGTCAGCACTGGCGGCAGTTCGGAAGCCTGGCAGCGCGGCGCCATGCTGCCGCTGTTCCCGCAAGGCCGCTATCGCAACAAATGGTACCAGTCAGGCAAGTCGAGTGGCGCCTGTTGCGGCATCGGCATTCACGGCCAGTGGCTCTATGTCGATCCGAAGGCGGAAGTGGTCATCGCCAAGATGTCGTCGCAGCCGGAGCCGGTCGATGACCCGCTTGATCTCGAAATCGTCGCCTTCTTCGAGGCGCTGACCCAACTGGTCTGACCCGTCGGGCGCGGCTTTCGTTGCCGCATGCTTTCCTGTGGACCGCCCGCGACGGTTGAAAACGTCGCGGTTGGCGAGACAGGCGTCTGCGCCTATGGTCGCCGCTCTTTTGATGAGAGCAGGAACGACATGGCATCCGACATCAAGCGCATCGCAGCCATCATCGCGGCCGAGATCAAGGCGCGGCCCGAACAGGCGGCGGCGGCGATCGAATTGCTCGACGAGGGCGCGACAGTGCCGTTCGTGGCGCGCTACCGCAAGGAGGTGACCGGCGGGCTCGATGACACGCAGCTGCGCGACCTTGCCGAGCGGCTGGCCTATCTGCGCGAACTCGACGCCCGCCGCGACACCATCCTCGGGTCGATCCGCGAGCAGGGCAAGCTGACCGAGGAACTGGAAGCCAAGATCGCGGCGGCGGCCACCAAGGCGGAACTCGAAGACATCTATCTGCCCTTCAAGCCCAAGCGCCGCACCAAGGCCGAGATCGCCCGAGAGCGTGGGCTGGGGCCGCTGGCGGAGGCCATCCTTGCCAACCGTTCGCTCGTGCCCGCCGAGGCGGCACTGGCCTATGTCACCGAGGAGGTGGCCGATACCAAAGCAGCGCTTGAAGGCGCGCGCGACATCCTGTCGGAACAGTTCGCCGAGAATGCCGATCTGGTCGGCAAGCTGCGCACCTACATGAAGGACCGCGCCTTCATGCGCGCCCGGGTCGTCGACGGCAAGCAGGAGGCCGGCGCCAAGTTCTCCGACTATTTCGACCATGTCGAGCGCTGGGCCAACGTGCCGAGCCATCGCGCGCTGGCCATGCTGCGCGGCCGTAACGAAGAGGTGCTGTCGCTCGACATCGAGGTCGATGCCGACGATGCGTCGCCGGTGAAACCGGTGGAGCGGATGATCGCCAACGCCTATGCGATCGGCGCCAGCCTGCCCGGCGACCGCTGGCTGATGGAGGTCGCCGGCTGGACCTGGCGCATCAAGCTGTCGCTGCACCTGACGCTCGACCTGATGCGCGATCTGCGCGAGCGGGCCGAGGAAGAGGCGATCCATGTCTTCGCCCGCAATCTGAAGGATCTGCTGCTGGCCGCGCCGGCCGGTTCGCGGCCGACCATGGGGCTTGACCCCGGCATCCGCACCGGGGTCAAGGTGGCGGTGGTCGACGGCACCGGCAAGCTGGTGGCAACGACGACGGTCTATCCCTTCCCGCCGAAGAACGATGTGCGCGGCACGCAGGCCGAACTCGCCAAGCTCATCCGCTTGCACAAGGTCGAGCTGATTTCGATCGGCAACGGCACAGGCAGCCGCGAGACGGAGAAGCTGGTGGCGGACATGCTGTCCGACATGCCTTCGGATGGTGGGCCGAAGCCGCTGAAGGTGATCGTCAGCGAGGCGGGCGCCTCGGTCTATTCGGCATCGGCGACGGCGGCGGCGGAATTTCCCGGCCTCGACGTGTCGTTGCGCGGCGCGGTGTCGATCGCGCGGCGCCTGCAGGATCCGCTGGCCGAACTGGTCAAGATCGAACCCAAGTCGATCGGCGTCGGCCAGTACCAGCACGATGTCGATCAGTACCGGCTCGGCCGCTCGCTGGAAGCGGTGGTCGAGGACGCGGTCAACGCGGTTGGCGTCGACCTCAACACCGCCTCGGCACCACTGCTGGCCCGCGTTTCCGGACTTGGCGCGTCGCTCGCCGACGCCATCGTCGCGCATCGCGATGCGACCGGCCCCTTCGCCAGCCGCAAGGACCTGCTCAAGGTGCCGCGGCTCGGACCGCGCGCGTTCGAACAATCCGCGGGCTTCCTGCGCATCGCCAATGGCAGCGAGCCGCTCGATGCCTCGTCAGTGCATCCGGAAGCCTATGGCGTGGCCAAGAAAATCGTCGCCGCCTGCGGCCGCGACGTGCGCTCGCTGATGGGCGACAGTGCCGCGCTCAAGGCGCTTGACCCGCGCGTCTTCGTCGACGAGCGTTTCGGCCTGCCGACGGTGCGCGACATTCTTGCCGAGCTGGAAAAGCCCGGCCGCGATCCGCGTCCCGGCTTCAAGACGGCGACCTTCGCCGACGGCGTCGACGACATCAAGGATTTGAAGCCCGGCATGCTCTTGGAAGGCACGGTGACCAATGTCGCCGCCTTCGGCGCCTTCGTCGATATCGGCGTGCACCAGGACGGGCTGGTGCATGTCTCGCAACTGGCCGACCGTTTCATCAAGGACGCGCATGAGGTGGTCAAGGCCGGCGATGTGGTCAAGGTGCGGGTGGTCGACGTCGACATCAAGCGCAAGCGCATCGCGCTCTCCATGCGCAAGGACAGCGGCGAGGGCGGCGCATCGAAAGGCGGGCCGCGCGACAATGGCGGCGGCAGGCCGGCGCCGCGCTCGCCAGCGCCGCAACGCCAGCCGGAACGGCCGGCCCAGCAGGGGGCCTTCGGCGCGGCGCTGGCGGATGCGCTGAAGCGGAAGTAGCTACCAGGCCAGAACAGCCGGCTCCTTCTCGACCTGCTCCAGCAGCCAGTCGCGAAAGCTGGCCACAGGGGGATGGTCGCGCTTGTCGTGCGGGACGACGAGGTAATAGGCGCTGCGGCTTTGCATGGGCTGGCCGGGCGCCGGCACCAACTGGCCGCGCTGCAATTCACCCGCAATCAGCAGCAGCGGCAACAGCGCCACGCCAAGCCCTGCCATGCACGCCTGGGCAGCGGTGCCGAACTGCTCGAACTGCATGCCGGGTCCAGTCGGCGCGCTCAGGCCCTGATGCTCGAACCATTCGGTCCAGGCGCCGGGGCGCGTCGCCATGTGCAGCAGCGGCAGGCGGCCGATATCGGCCGGCGCGGCGATGGCGCGGCTGGCGAGGAATTCCGGCGACACCACCGGCGCCACGGTTTCGCGCACCAGAAGTGTGGAGTCCGCGTCCGGCCAGTCCGGCAGGCCGTAATGGATGGCGGCATCCAGCCTTTCCCGGGCGAAGTCGAAGCGGCCGACGCGGGTGACGAAGTTGATGGTGATGTCGGGGTTGTTCGCGACGAAATCGGGGATCATCGGCATCAGCCAGCGCGTGCCGAAGGTCGGCAAGATGGCGAGGTTCAGGATGCCACTATGCCGATTGCTCATCAGTCCAAGGGCGGCGTCGCGCAACTGGCCGAGTGCTGAACGCACCGCTTCAGCGTAGATTTCCCCTGCCGTCGACAGCCGGACATTACGGCTGTCGCGCTCGAACAAACGGCGCCCGAACTGGTCTTCGAGCAGCCTGATCTGCCGGCTGACCGCACCTTGGGTCAGGTCCAGCTCCTGGGCAGCGGCGGTAAAAGACCCAAGCCGGGCCACCGCCTCGAAGGCGGCGAGGGCGCTGATGTTGGGCAGGAGGCGGCGCTGGACACTCATGATCCATTCCTAACGCTCATTGATCCGTGAAGCAATTTCGTTTGATTTTTTCAGGCTGCAAGCCGATAAGCCGGGCTTCATCCCGTTAGAGGACCAAGAGCCATGGCCGCCGAGAAGAATGCATTCGTCTGGGAAGACCCGTTCCTGATCGAGGACCAGCTTTCGGAGGAAGAGCGCATGGTGCGCGACGGCGCGGCCGCCTTTGCCGCCGACAAGCTGGCGCCGCGCATCGAGGACGCCTATCTCAACGAAAAGACGGATGCCGGCATCTTTCGCGAGATGGGGGAGGCCGGTCTGCTCGGCATTACGATCCCGGAAGAGTATGGCGGCCTCGGCGCCAACTATGTGACCTACGGGCTGGTCGCGCGGGAAGTCGAACGCGTCGATTCCGGCTATCGCTCGATGATGTCGGTGCAGTCGTCGCTGGTGATGTATCCGATCCACGCCTATGGCTCCGAAGAGCAGCGCAGGAAGTACTTGCCCAAGCTCGCCAGCGGCGAGTGGATCGGCTGCTTCGGCCTGACCGAGCCGGATGCCGGCTCGGACCCTGGCGGCATGAAGACGCGCGCCGAGAAGACGGCGAACGGTTACAAGCTCAGCGGCTCGAAAATGTGGATTTCCAACGCGCCGATCGCCGATGTGTTCGTCGTCTGGGCGAAGCTGAAGGGCGAGAACGGCAAGGACGAGATCCGCGGTTTCGTGCTGGAAAAGGGCATGAAGGGGCTGTCGGCGCCGAAGATCGGCGGCAAGCTGTCGCTGCGCGCATCGATCACCGGTGAAGTGGTGATGGAAGGCGTCGAGGTCGGCGAGGACGCGCTGCTGCCCAACGCGAAGGGCCTTGGCGGCCCGTTCGGCTGCCTCAACCGGGCTCGCTACGGCATCTCGTGGGGTTCGATGGGCGCTGCGGAAGATTGCTGGCACCGCGCCCGCCAGTACGGCTTGGACCGCAAGCAGTTCGGCAAGCCGCTGGCCGGTACGCAGCTTTACCAAAAGAAGCTTGCCGACATGCAGACCGAGATCGCGCTCGGGCTGCAGGCATCCCTGCGCGTCGGACGGCTGCTCGATGCAGGCAAGATGGCGCCGGAGATGATCTCGATCGTCAAGCGCAACAATTGCGGCAAGGCGCTCGATATCGCCCGCCAGGCCCGCGACATGCATGGCGGCAACGGCATCCAGATCGGCTACCACGTCATGCGCCACGCGCAGAATTTGGAGACGGTCAACACCTATGAAGGCACGCATGACGTGCATGCGCTGATCCTGGGACGGGCGCAGACCGGGATACAGGCGTTCTTCTGAGGCGGCTTCAGCTGCTTAAATTAGGTGCACCGCAACATCTGTGCTTGGAGAATGGCCAGCAGATGTGTCAGGGTTCGGCGAATTCGTTTGAAACGCCGATCCCCGGGGCCCCATGGCAATTCTGGCAGCCGTCTACCATCTGACCCATTACAAATACGACCGGCCGGTGGTTCTCGGTCCCCAGATCGTCAGGCTGCAGCCGGCGCCGCATTCCCGGACAAAGGTGTTGAGCCATTCGCTCAAGGTCGAGCCGGCGAACCATTTCGTCAATTTGCAGCAGGATCCCTACGGCAACTTCCTTGCCCGCTTCGTCTTCCCCGAGCCGGTGAGCGAACTGAAGATCGAGGTCGATCTCGTCGCCGACATGACGGTCTACAATCCGTTCGATTTCTTCGTCGAGCCGTCGGCCGAGACGTTCCCGTTCGAATATCCGGAAGAGATCAGGGATGATCTCGCCATCTACCGGACACCGGAGCCGTCGGGGCCGCTGCTTTCGGCCTTCCTGCGAACCATCGACACCAGCGCGAAAAACACAGTCAATTTCCTCGTCGACCTCAATGCGCGCCTGCAGCGCGAGATCGCCTATATCGTGCGCATGGAGACCGGCGTGTTCTCGCCGGAGGAAACGCTCGCCGCCGGCAAGGGCTCATGCCGGGATTCGAGCTGGCTGCTGGTCCAGATCCTGCGCAATCTCGGCATCGCCGCGCGTTTCGTGTCCGGCTATCTGATCCAGCTGAAGCCTGATCTCATTGCGCTGGACGGACCGGCCGGCACATCCGTCGATTTCACCGATCTGCACGCCTGGTGCGAGGTCTACCTGCCGGGCGCCGGCTGGATCGGCTTCGACCCGACCTCGGGTCTGCTCACAGGCGAGAGCCATGTGCCGCTTGCCGCAACCCCGCATTTCCGCAACGCGGCACCGATTTCCGGCATGGCGAGCTTTGCCAATGTCGAGTTCGGCTTCGACATGCGGGTCGACCGCATCGCCGAGCATCCGCGCATCACCAAGCCATTCTCCGACGAAAGCTGGCAGGCGCTCGATGCGCTCGGCAACAAGGTCGATGCAGCACTTGGCGAAGGCGACGTGCGGCTGACGATGGGCGGCGAGCCGACCTTCGTGTCGATCGACGATTTCGAATCCGCCGAGTGGAACACCGCCGCCGTCGGGCCGACAAAACGCGAAAAGGCCGATTCGCTGATCCGCAGGCTGCGCGAGCGTTTCGCGCCGGGCGGCTTTCTCCACTACGGCCAGGGCAAATGGTATCCTGGCGAAAGCCTGCCGCGCTGGACCTTCTCGCTCTACTGGCGTGCCGACGGCCAGCCGGTGTGGAGCGATCCGTCGCTGATCGCGCGGGAGAAAAGCGAAGCCAAGGTTGGTCCGCAGCAGGCCGAAAGCCTGCTCACCGCGATCGCCGGCGAGCTCGGCATCGACAAGACCATGGTCAGCGAAGCCTATGAGGATCCGGCCGAATGGCTGCTCAAGGAAGGCAAGCTGCCGGAAAATGTCGATCCGTCGAATTCGAAGCTGGAAGACCCGGAAGAGCGCAGCCGCATGGCAAGAGTGTTCGAGCGCGGGCTGACCAAGCCTTCCGGCTACGTGCTGCCCGTGCAGCGCTGGAACAGCCAGGCGTCCGGACCGCGCTGGCGTTCGGAAAAATGGAAGACGCGGCGCGGGCGGCTGTTCCTGGTGCCGGGCGATTCACCGGTCGGCTATCGCTTGCCCTTGGGCACGCTGCCCTACGTGCCGCCGGCGCAGTTCCCCTATATCGTGCCGGTCGATCCCTCGCTGCCGCGCGGCCCATTGCCGGCGCGCGAAGCGATCCTGCCCATCGCAGCGCCGGCCGAGCTCGAAGGCGCCGACGAGATGGCGCGTCGCCAGCAGGCGGCGTCGTTCACCGCGGCGACCGGCCAGCAGGACCGGGTCGAACAGGAGATCACCGAGATCGGCGGCGCGGTGCGCACCGCACTCTCCGTCGAGCCGCGCGACGGGCGGCTGTGCGTGTTCATGCCTCCGGTCGAAGCGCTGGAGGATTATCTCGAACTGGTCGCCGCCGCCGAGAATGCGGCGCGTGCGATCGGCCTGCCCGTGCATATCGAGGGCTATGGTCCGCCGCATGATCCGCGCCTCAACGTCATCCGTGTCGCGCCCGATCCCGGCGTCATCGAGGTCAACATCCATCCGGCTTCCAACTGGCAGGACTGCGTGGCGACGACCACGGCGATCTATGAGGAAGCGCGGCTGACGCGGCTTGGCGCCGACAAGTTCATGATCGACGGCCGCCACACCGGCACGGGCGGCGGCAACCATGTCGTGGTCGGCGGTGCTACGCCCAATGACAGTCCGTTCCTGCGCCGGCCCGATCTGTTGAAGAGCCTGGTGCTGCAATGGCAGCGACATCCGTCGCTGTCCTATCTGTTCTCCGGCCTGTTCATCGGCCCGACCAGCCAGGCGCCGCGCTTCGACGAGGCGCGCCACGATTCGCTCTACGAACTCGAGATCGCCATGGCGCAGGTGCCGCATCCCGATCAAGGCAATGCACCCCTGCCGTGGCTGGTCGACCGGCTGTTCCGCAACCTGTTGACCGATGTCACCGGCAACACGCACCGCTCGGAAATCTGCATCGACAAGCTGTTCTCGCCGGACGGGCCGACCGGCCGGCTGGGGCTGGTCGAATTCCGCGGCTTCGAGATGCCGCCCAATGCGCGCATGAGCCTGGCGCAGCAATTGCTCGTCAGGGCGATCATCGCCCGCGCGTGGAAGAGCCCGCTCGACGGCCGCTTCGTACGCTGGGGCACTTCGCTGCACGACCGTTTCATGCTGCCGCATCATGTCTGGGCGGACTTTCTCGATGTGCTCGACGACCTCAAGCTCAACGGCTTCGAATTCCGTCCCGAATGGTTCGACGCCCAGCTCGAATTCCGTTTCCCGTTCTGCGGCGAGGTCCAGCATGCCGGCATCAAGCTGGAACTGCGTCAGGCGCTGGAACCATGGCATGTCATGGGCGAGCAGGGCGCAATCGGCGGAACCGTGCGCTTCGTCGATTCCTCGGTCGAGCGGCTGCAGGTCAAGACCGAAGGCCTCAACCCGGAACGCCATGCCATCGTCTGCAACGGCCGCATCGTGCCGATGAAGGTGACCGATAACCGTGAAGTCGCGGTGGCCGGCGTGCGCTTCAAGGCCTGGCAGCCGGCTTCGGGCCTGCATCCGGCGCTGCCGGTCAACACGCCGCTGGTGTTCGACATCTATGACCGCTGGTCGGGAAGGGCGATCGGCGGCTGCGTCTACCATGTCGCTCATCCCGGCGGCCGCAATTACGACACCTTCCCGGTCAACGGCAATGAGGCGGAAGCGCGGCGGCTCGCTCGCTTCGAACCGCGCGGCCATACACCATCGGCCTATGTGCTGCGCGAGGAACAACCGGCGGAAGATTTCCCGATGACCCTTGACCTCAGGCGGCCGGCAAGACTCTGATCAGCGATGGCAAAGGGGAATCACAAGAGGGTACGCGGCAAGCCGCAGATCCACAGCCTGCTGGAGCACTACCAGCCGATCGACGGCGTCGTCGACGAGATGGTCGACGCCGCAGGCAATCCCCGTCCGGTCTGGAAGCATTTCATCGAGGCGCTCGACGATCTCGGTGCCGAGAAGCTCGGCCAGCGGTTTGCCCGCGCCGACCAGTATCTGCGCGACGCCGGTGTCTACTACCGTGTCTACGACAAGGCCGGCGCCAATGAACGCGAATGGCCGCTGGCGCATGTGCCGCTGCTCATCGAAGACGGCGAATGGGCCGCGATCAGCGCTGGGCTCGTGCAACGCGCCGAGCTGTTCGAGGAAACCATCGCCGATATCTATGGGCGCAACCGGCTGATCGAAAAAGGCATCCTGCCGGCGGGGTTGATCGCCGCCAGCCCCGAATATTTGCGGCCTGTCGTGGGCACCACGCCGGCCGGCGGCCATTACCTGCATTTCTGTGCCTTCGAGCTCGGCCGTGGGCCTAACGGCCAGTGGTGGGTGCTGGGCGACCGCACACAGGCGCCGTCGGGCGCCGGCTTTGCCCTGGAGAACCGCGTCGCCACCACGCGCGCGCTGTCCGACATCTATGGCGAGATGCATGTGCATCGCCTGGCCGGCTTCTTCCGCCGTTTCCGCGATGCGCTGATCGGCATGGCCAGGGAAAGCGACGGCCGCGTTGCTATTCTGACGCCGGGGCCGCTCAACGAAACCTACTACGAACACGCCTATATCGCCCGCTATCTCGGCATCATGCTGCTGGAAGGCGAGGACCTGACCGTTTCCGGCGGCAGGCTGATGGTGCGCACCGTCTCCGGCCTGATGCCGATCAGCGTGCTGTGGCGGCGTCTCGACGCGGCTTTTGCCGATCCGCTCGAATTGCGCTCGGATTCGCAGATCGGCACGCCGGGGCTGGTGGAAGCGATCCGCCGGGGCGCGGTTGCCACCGTCAATGCGCTGGGCTCAGGGCTGATGGAAACGCGGGCGCTGCTCGCCTTCCTGCCCAAGATCGCGCGCGAATTGCGCGGCGAGGAGCTGCTTTTGCCGAGCGTCGCGACATGGTGGTGCGGGCAAGCGACCGAACGCGCCCATGTGCTTGCCAATATCGACCGCATGGTGGTCGGCCCGGCGCTGTCGACGAGACTTGCCTTCGAGGATGATGGCCAGACCACGCTCGGCTCGACGCTGTCGGCCGGCGAGCGGGCCGAACTGGTGGCGCGCATCGAACGCGATGGCGGCGCCTTCGTCGGCCAGGAAGCGGTGACGCTGTCGACGACACCGGTCTTTGTCGGCGGCTGGCTGGAGCCGCGGCCGGCGAGCCTGCGCGTCTACCTGGCGCGCACGCCCGATGGCTGGACGGTGATGCCGGGCGGGTTCGCCCGTGTCGGCCTGTCGCTCGACCCGACGGCGATCGCCATGCAGCGCGGCGGCCAGGCGGCTGATGTCTGGGTGGTCAGCGACAGGCCCGTCGAGCGCGAGACGCTGCTGCCGCAGGAGGGTGACAGCTTCACGCGCACCAGGCCTGGCAGCCTGCCGAGCCGCGCGGCCGAGAACCTGACTTGGCTCGGCCGCTATATCGAGCGCTCGGAAGACACGGTGCGCATCCTGCGCGCCTACCATGTGCGGCTGGCCGAGACATCCGATCCGGACATGCCGCTGCTGGCCGACATCAGGGACTATCTCGAACCGTTCGGCATCGACGTCGAGACGGCGATCCCGTCGGGGCTGATCGGCACGCTCGACAGCGCGGTCTACAGCGCGGGCCAGATCCGCGACCGGTTTTCCCCCGATGGCTGGCTGGCACTCAAGGACCTGTCGAAGACCATCCACCAGTTCGCGACGACGGTGGCGCCGGGCGATGACGCGACGCGGGCCATGACCGTGATCCTGCGCAAGCTCGCCGGTTTCTCCGGCCTGCTGCATGAGAACATGTACCGCTTCGCCGGCTGGCGGTTCCTCGAGATCGGCCGGCGGCTCGAGCGCGGCATCCAGATCGCCCGTACGCTGTCCCGGCTGACCAACCCCAAGGCGCCGGACGGCGCGCTCGACATGATGCTGGAGATCGGCGACAGCGTCATGACCCATCGCCGGCAATATCCGGTGCAGGCCGGCCGGCGCACGGTAATCGATCTTCTGGCGCTCGACCCGCTCAATCCGCGCTCGATCCTGTTCCAGCTGGAAAGGCTGAAGGCCGAGATCGGCCTGTTGCCGTCGGTCGGCGGCGAGGGACACATGTCGCCAGCGGCCAAGGAGATCCTGCAGCTCAACACGGCGATCGCCATCAAGGAGCCTTCGGACATGACGGCAAAGGCGCTGGACGAACTCGCCTATGAAATCGGCGGTCTCTACAACAGCCTCGCCAAGGCCTATTTCGGCTAAGCAGGTTCTGCAAAAGTGTCTCACGGTTTTGCGGCAAGAACCTGCGGCAAAACAAGAAAAGTAGCTCATGCTTTACGACATCAGGCTTCATCTCCATTACGATTATGCAGCGGCGGCGGGCGGCGGCCGCCACCAGATCCGCGTGCTGCCATCGACGATATCAGGCGTGCAGCGCGTCATTGCGGCGTCGCTGTCCTTTGCCCCGGCACCCAACGAGCGGTCGGATTTCTCGGATTTCTTCGGCAACAACGTCACCTCGATCGCTTTTCGCGACGCGCATGACGCGCTCGACATCAGGATGAGTGCACGCGTTTCGGTGTCGCGGCCCGAGCCCGGGCTCGACGTGTCGCCCGATATCGGGCGGCTGCGGCAGGAACTGGCCGCGGTGCGGTCGTTGGCGTCTGCCTCGCCACACCATTTTCTGGCGGGAAGCGCCCACTCCGGCATCGATGCGGCGATCACCACCTACGCGAAGGACAGTGTCGGCACCTCGGCCGCCGGCACGGCAATGGATCTGTGCAACCGCATCCATCGCGATTTCACCTATGACGGCGAGGCGACCACGGTGCGGACCCGGGCAAGCGATGCCTTCCGGCTGAAGCGCGGCGTCTGCCAGGATTTTTCACACATCATGATCGCGGGCTTGCGCGGGCTCGGCATTCCGGCCGGCTATGTCAGCGGCTTCCTGCGCACCATACCGCCCAAGGGCAAGCCCAGGCTGGAAGGCGCCGACGCCATGCATGCCTGGGTCAAGGTCTGGTGCGGGCGTGACGCCGGCTGGCAGGAGTTCGACCCGACCAACGGCATGCGCGCCAGCAACGACCATATCACCGTCGGCTACGGCCGCGACTATTCCGACGTCGCGCCGATCGTCGGCGTGCTGAAGACCACTGGCGGACAGGTCGGCGAGCAGGCCGTCGACGTCATTCCGGTTGTGCTCGAGAAGGTATGAAAAGCGGGTTGATAAAGCGCGAGGCGTTCCGCTATTGCAATTGTGGGTGGACGAAGCGACTTCTCAAACATCGAAGGGGCCGCTAATCTCCGTCCGTTTCGAGGGACAGCCATTATACTGCCAATGGGCGCGGGCGCGGGGTCTTGTAGTTGAAAGCGGTCAGCGTCGTCATTCCTGCCCACAATGCTGCGGCTACTATCGCGACGACGCTGGCGTCACTCGCCGGTGAGGCCGAGGTGATCGGCGAAGTCCTGCTGGTCGACGATGCATCGATCGATAACACGGCTGATGTCGCACGGCAGGCAGCGGCGCAATTGGCTTTGCCGCTGCGCGTGCTGCCGGCCGAATGCCGCGACGCCGGCGCCGCCCGCAACGTGGCGCTGGCGCAAGTGCTCCATCCCTGGGTGTACCTGATCGATGCCGACGATTTGCATCTTCAGGGCGGATTGCGCGCGCTGTTGCGGCAGGCGGAGAACCAGCCGAAAGCCGGCATGATCGTTGGCGCCTACCGGCGGCGGGTGAACGGCCAGGATCGGCAGATCAAGATTCCGAACGGCTATCAGGCTGCGTGCCTGGCAAATGCATCGGCCTATGTGAAAGGCGATATACGTTCCGTCGCGGTGGGCAGCGTGCTGGCGTCCCGGCAACTGATTGGCGATACACGGTTCCCGGTGGGCCTTGCCTATGACGAGGACACGCTGTTCTGGGCGCGGCTGATGAGCAAGGCTTCGCTGGCCATGACGCCGCAACCCGTCATGGTCTATGAGGTTTCGCCGGCCCGTTCCGACGACCGCTTTGCAATCAACCCGGTGCGGCGCTTCCTGGAGTGGCGCCGGGAATTGCGCACGCTCACCAATTGCGGCATCCCGGTCTCGGCGCTCAAGACCAGGGAGGGGCTTGTCGCCCTCAAGATCGCCCGCGTCCACTATGCGCGCGGCGACCTGGACATCGCCGAGCGCTTCCTGGCAGTGGCCGCGGCCGCGCCAAAGCGGCGGTCAGAAGCCTGGCGCTGTCTGCGCTATAGGCTCAAGCTCGCGGTGCGACGGCGGCTGTCGGCGCCGCGGGTCGAACTGCAGGGCGTGTTGTAGTCGCAAGGTTTCGCTTATCGCGACAGCCGACTTTCGCGCGGGCGTGGAACCAGCCGTCGGTCAACAGCTTATCTACGCATATTTGCGTGGAGCTTGCATGCTGCAGAGATCCGGATTGCCGCACGGCCGGCCAACCGACGGCGACGTTGCGCCGAAGAATGGGGCGCAAAGCTCGGCCAAGCACGCCGCGCTGACTTATGTCAGCGATGCCGAGCCCGGTATCCGCCGGCTGAAGACCGGCAAGGGATTTTCGTACAAGGGACCGGACGGGAAAGCGGTCTCGGACGCCGCCAGGGCGCGTATCGAGGCGATCGTCATTCCGCCGGCCTGGACGGATGTCTGGATCTCGCCTGATGCCGATGGGCACATCCAGGCGACCGGCAGGGATCAGCGGGGGCGCAAGCAGTATCGCTATCATCCGCAATGGGCCGAAGAACGCGACGGTGTCAAATATTCGAGCCTTGTTGCCTTCGCCGAAAGCCTGGCCAAGCTGAGGCGCACGATAGACGGCGATTTGCGCCGCCACGGACTGCCGTTCGAACGCGTCGTCGCCGCGGTCGTCTGGCTGCTCGACAACACGATGATCCGCGTCGGCAATGCCGCCTATGCGCGTGACAACAAGAGCTTCGGCCTGACGACGTTGCGCGACCGCCATGTCGACATCAGGGGATCGAGCCTGCGCTTTGCCTTCAAGGGCAAGTCCGGCAAGGAATGGAAACTGAAGCTGGTCGATCGCCGTATCGCCCGTATCGTGCGGGGGGCGCAGGACCTGCCGGGCCAGAAGCTGTTCCAGTATCTCGACGAGGACGGCAGCAGACGCCCGGTCCACTCCGACGACGTCAACCGCTACATCAGGGGCGCCGCCGGCGATGCGTTCAGTTCGAAGCACTTCCGCACCTGGGGGGGCACCATCCACGCCGCGTCGCTGTTTGCACAGACGGAGCTGCCCGAAGCCCAAGCCCAGCAAAGGCGGGTGATGAACAGCGTCATCGACACGGTGGCCGAGCGGCTGGGCAACACACGCGCCGTCTGCCGCAAATGCTATATTCATCCGCAGGTTTTCGAAGCATGGTCGCAGGGGCGGCTGCTGGCCGAAATGGCGGAAGCCAACAAGCGCAAGCGGCCCATCGAGGGTCTCGATGACGAGGAAGCGCTCGTGCTGAGATGGTTGAAGACGCATGAACGGTGACCGGCGGTAACTGGCGGTTGCTTCATCCGGATTTTTTTATCGACGCCGTGTCGGGATCGGTCATACTGTTTCGTCCTTTGATACAGAAAAGGACCCCCCATGCTCTACGCCATCCTCTGCTATGCCTCCGAAGACGTCGTCAGCTCCTGGAGCAAGGCGCAGGATGACGAAGTCATGGCCAATCTCCTCAACGTTCAGGACAAGTACGCCAAGGCCGGCCGGCTTGGCCCGGTGGCGCGGCTTTTGCCGACGACGGCGGCGACGACGCTGAGGAAAGTGAAAGGCGAATCGGTCGTCATCGACGGGCCGTTCGCCGAGACCAAGGAGCAGTTCCTCGGCTTCTACACGCTCGAATGCGCCGATCTCGACGAGGCCGTCGAATTCGCCCGTGAGCTCTCCGAGGTCAACCCGAGCGGCGGATCCTATGAGATCCGGCCGGTCTCGGTGTTCAATCCCACCGGGGTTGCCGTATGACCGAACTTGCCTGGATCAGCTCCGCGATCAGCGCCGCCCGCCCGCAGGCAATGGGCGCGCTGCTGCGCTATTTCCGCGATCTCGACACGGCGGAGGAAGCTTTCCAGGATGCCTGTCTCAGGGCGTTGAAGAACTGGCCGCAGAACGGGCCGCCTCGCGACCCGGCGGCCTGGCTGATCTTCGTCGGCCGCAACAGCGGCATCGACGCGGTGCGCAAGCGCGCCAAGCAGGCGCCGATGCCGGAGGAGGACCAGATCTCCGATCTGGACGATGCCGAGAGCGACATCGCCGAGCGGCTGGATGGCGCGCACTATCGCGACGACATATTGCGGCTGCTCTTCATCTGCTGTCATCCGGACCTCCCGGCAACGCAGCAGATCGCGGTCGCGCTGCGCATCGTCTCCGGTCTTACGGTCAAGCAGATCGCCCGCGCCTTCCTGGTCGGCGAGAGCGCCATGGAGCAGCGCATCACCCGCGCCAAGGCGCGCATCGCCGACGCCGGCGTGCCGTTCGAGACGCCGGGCGCGGTCGAACGCTCCGAGCGGCTCGCCGCGGTGGCGGCGATGGTCTACCTGATCTTCAACGAAGGCTATTCGACCAACAGCGGCGAGGCGCCGGCCCGCGCGCCGCTGTGCGAGGAGGCGATCCGGCTCGCCCGGCTGTTGCTGCGGCTGTTCCAGACCGAGCCGGAGATCATGGGGCTGACGGCGCTGCTTTTGCTGCAGCATGCGCGGGCGCCGGCCCGTTTCGACGCAGACGGCGAGATCGTGCTGCTCGAGGACCAGGATCGCGGCCTGTGGAGCCGCAAGATGATCGATGAGGGACTGGCGCTGGTCGACAAGGCGTTGCGCCATCGCAAGCCGGGTCCCTATCAGGTGCAGGCGGCAATCGCCGCTTTGCATGCCCGGGCAGAGAAGGCCGAGGACACCGACTGGGTGGAGATCGACCTGCTCTACGGCCTGCTCGAACAGATGCAGCCGTCGCCCGTCATCACGCTCAACCGCGCGGTGGCGGTCTCCAAGATACGCGGCCCCGAAGCCGCCCTTGCCATGATCGAGCCGCTGGAAGAGAGGCTTTCCGGCTATTTCCACTTCTTTGGCCTCAAGGGCGGGCTGCTGATGCAGCTCGACCGGGGCGAGGAGGCACGGGTCGCCTTCGACCGCGCCATCGCGCTGGCCAACACGGCGGCGGAAGCGGCCCATATCCGCATGCATATCGACCGTTTGATGAAGGACGGCGCCGTGCGCGTGCCGGCGAAAAAGGCCAACTGAGCCGCGTTGCCCATCTGGCTCAATCGTGTCACCAGGGCTTAGACCATGCCGGGGTGGCGATTTTCCCTTGAAACGAGTAAGGCCACGCCATGACTGTGCCTGAAGTGCCTTTTCGGCATGCGGGCGAATGGCGCGAGGCATTGACCGACGCCATATGATGACGACGGGATCTGAAAGGGACAAAAATGACCATAGCGAAGGAAACGGCCGAGCTTCTGGCGAAACTGGGTGTGGCCAAGGACGCGCTTGTCGGCGGCGACCTGATCGTGCGCAGCCCGGTGACGGGCGAACAGATCGCGGCGCTGAAGACCATCTCGCCGGCCGATGCGGCCAAGACGATTGATGCCGCGCACAAGGCATTCCAGTCCTGGCGGCTGGTGCCGGGGCCAAAGCGCGGCGAACTGGTGCGGCTGCTCGGCGAGGAATTGCGCGCGCACAAGGCCGAGCTTGGCCGGCTGGTGTCGATCGAGGTCGGCAAGATCCCGTCCGAGGGGCTCGGCGAAGTGCAGGAAATGATCGACATCTGCGATTTCGCCGTCGGTCTGTCCCGGCAATTGTATGGCCTGACCATCGCCACCGAGCGTCCGGGCCATCGCATGATGGAAACCTGGCATCCGCTCGGCGTGGTCGGCGTCATTTCCGCCTTCAACTTCCCGGTCGCGGTGTGGTCGTGGAATGCGGCACTGGCGCTGGTCTGCGGCGACGCGGTGGTGTGGAAGCCGTCGGAGAAGACACCGCTGACGGCGCTTGCCTGTGAGGCGATCTTTGCCCGCGCGGTCAAGCGTTTCGGCACTGATGCGCCGCAGGGTCTGGCGCCGGTGCTGATTGGCGACCGCGCCGTCGGCGAAATCCTGGTCGACCATCCCAAGGTGCCGCTGGTTTCGGCCACCGGCTCGACCCGCATGGGCCGCGACGTCGGCCCGCGCCTGGCCAAGCGCTTTGCGCGTGCCGTGCTGGAACTCGGCGGCAACAATGCCGGGATCGTCTGCCCGACCGCCGATCTCGACATGGCGCTGCGCGCCATCGCCTTCGGCGCCATGGGCACCGCCGGCCAGCGCTGCACAACGCTGCGGCGCCTGTTCGTGCATGAGAGCGTCTACGATGCCTTGGTGCCGCGCCTGAAGAAGGCCTATCAGAGCGTGTCGGTCGGCAACCCGCTGGAGACTTCTTCGCTGGTCGGGCCGCTGATCGACAAGGCCGCGTTCGACGCCATGCAGAACGCGTTGAAGGAAGCCACCGCCCATGGCGGCAAGGTGACCGGCGGTACGCGGGTCGAGAACGGCCACCCGGATGCCTATTATGTGCATCCGGCCCTGGTCGAGATGCCGAAACAGGTCTCGCCGGTAACGGAAGAGACCTTTGCACCGATCCTCTATGTGATGAAATATTCCGATTTCGACGCCGTGCTCGACGAACACAATGCGGTGGGTGCGGGCCTGTCTTCGTCGATCTTCACCCGCGACCTTCAGGAATCCGAGCGTTTCCTGGGCGTCGACGGTTCGGACTGCGGCATCGCCAACGTCAATATCGGCACTTCGGGCGCCGAGATCGGCGGTGCTTTCGGCGGCGAAAAGGAAACCGGCGGCGGCCGCGAGAGCGGTTCCGATGCGTGGAAGGCCTATATGCGGCGCGCCACCAACACGGTGAACTATTCGAAGGCGCTGCCGCTGGCCCAGGGCGTCTCGTTCGACATCGACTGAGAACGCCGGGGTCTGCCTAAGGTCAGCGTCGGTGATGCTCGGCGAGCATCAATCGACGCAGGTGGAGGGCGTACATGCCGCTGTAATGCTGGACAGCTTCTGACGCTTGTCCAGCGTCGGCTTTTCGTAGTGTCTTTTCATGCGGGGTCCTCTCCAATCATGGCGCCGCGCGCAGAGCGGCAATTGGAATGCTAGCGGGCTCGACGGATTCGTGCATCCCCCGCGTGGGGGATGCCGTACCGGTCAGCGGCCAGCCGCCGGACCAAAGGCTTCGGCGAAGGCGGCATCGATGATAGCCAGCTTCACCGCCTGGGCGCTCATGTATTCCTGACAGAAGTCGCGCGACACCCACATCACCGAATGGCCGCGCTGGCCGAGCCAGCCGACGCTGCCGAGGTCCTCGGCGGCGCGCAGCTTGCGTGCAAGGTGCGTTCGCGACAATTTCAGCCACTCGGCGAAATCGCCGATCGAGACGATGCCGGTCGGGATCCGATCGAGGCCGGTATGGTCGGGATCGACGCCCGAGAACAGCCAATCCATGACGACGCCGCCATTGTTGAGCCAGGTGAACAGGGAAAAAGTCTGCTTGGGCTCGCGCACCGGGTTGGAGGAGAGCAAGCCATCGGCAATCCGTGGCTGCACCATGGCCAGTGCGTCCGGCCGGGCCAGGTACAGGGCCAGCCGGTTCGCACCGTCGAGGCTGTCCAGCGTGTGCAGATGCGCCATCAGCCAGCCTATGACCGGCCCCAGCGAAGCCGGCGCCGGCTGCAGGGGGCGGATACGGCCGTCCTGCGTCGCGGGCAAATACTCGATGAAACCGTAGTGCAGCATCTCCTTGATGAAGGCGTCGGCGGTGTTGCGGCTGGCCACGGAATTCTGGCGGATCACATCGATGAAACGCGCCGTCGTCAGCTCCTTGCGATAGTCGCCGGGCTCCCGCCGGAAATGCAGCGCAAGGCCGATATGGGCCATCAGCCAGCGTTGCTGGGTGGCGAACACCGAGGAAAGCCGCGGGTTCGTTTCATAGATCTGGTTCATCGCCTGCGCCTGGGCGCGGACACAACGATGCAATGCCGGATGACCGGCAATCTCTTCCGACGTTAGCGTCATTCTCCCCCGCTGCGATAAGCCCCCTTGTCGCGACGCAAATGTAGACTTTCAGCCTTCGGGGCTCGTGTCCAGATACTGGCCATCAATAGTGGGTGAGTGCGTGCGGTGGCACAGTCAAGGACGCAGCTTCATTGCCGCGCGGAAACGTAAATCGGTAATCTCTTCTTGTCCGACCTAATTTGCGCGGGGCGCGGCTCAGTCATCGCCTTCTGAAAGCGGAAAACAAGCTTTGAAGGCGTTGTCGACGACAGCCAGCTTGGCGGCCTGAACGGTCATGTATTCCTCGTAGAATCTGTGCGACACCCACATCACCGAATGGCCTCGCTGGCCGAGCCAGCCAATGCTGCCGAGTTCCTCGGCGGTGCGCAGTTTGCGGCCAAGGTGGGTCCGCGACAGTTTGAGCCATTTGGCGAAATCGCCGATCGAAACCACGCTGGTCGGAATCCGTTCCAGGGCGGCATGGTCGGGATCGATGCCGGACATCAGCCAATCCATGACGATGCCGCCATTGTTGAGCCAGATGAACAGGGAAAAGGTCTGGTTGGGTTCGCGCACCGGCTTTGAGGCCAGCAGGCCGTCAGCGATCAGCGGCTGCAGCGTGGCAAGCATGTCCGGCCGATCCAGATATCGGCTCAGCCGGTCGCCGCCATCGATATGGTCAAGTGTGCGCAGATGGGCGGTCACCCAGCCGGTGAATCGCTCGATGGTGGCCGCCGTCGGTTGCAGGGGATGCGTGCGACCGTCGCCGCCGGCCACATACTCGGCGATGTTGTAGTGCAGCATCTCCTTGATGAAAGCATCCGCCGTGTTGCGGCTGGCCACGGCGTTCTTGTGCACGACCTCGATGAAACGCGATACGGTCAGCTCCTTGCGGCGGTCGTTCGGGTCGCGCCGGAAATGCATGGCAAGGCCGACATGCGCCATCAGCCAGCGCTGCTGCGTGGCAAAGATGGAAGCCAGTCGCGGGGTTTCCTCATAGATTCGGATCAGGGACTGCGACTGTTCCTGTACGTAGCGGTGCAAGGCCGGATGGGCCGCTATGTCTTCCAGATTCAGCGCGGATCTCCTGATCTCTTGAATCAACTCGGGCAGCAAAGTTGCGTTCCTTTTTTCAGCCTTCAACACTTGTGTCCAGACGTACCAGCTGCGGAGAACAAGGCCAGCCGAGGCTCGGATCGACAGTGACGGGTTCGTGGTTTAGTCCGCTAACTGATTGCTATGGCTTGGAAAACCCCTCCCAATAATAGTCAGCCGAACGGCCGCCCGTTGAATTGACCTTCCTTAGGGCCAGGCATAGTTTCCGCCTCATCCGAGCGGCGGGGGCACGCCTTTCGGACATGAGTGCAGACCAGCCGTGGTTTTGACGAGCGATAAGACATCGCGCGGCGGCGAAGCTTTGCCGCGTTCTACTTCGAAATGCGAGTGACTGAGTGGATTATCGAGAAAAAATCGCGATTGGCAAGAATGCCGACGGCCTGCCTGTTTCCGGCGGGCCGTCGGCGCGTGGAATATTGCCGATCCTGCTGGCCGCCACGGCATGTCTGTCGTTTCAGACCAGTGCGTTCGCCGAGACCGCCAGCCAGATCACGCCGCCAAGCTTCCGGCCGCCACCGCAAACCGACACGGTCGGCGTTTCCATCCCGGAAGGTTCGGGTCTCCAAGCGCCGGCGGGCGCCGAAAGGCTGAAGGTCAAGCTCAGGGACGTCAGCGTCGAGGGCGGCCTGCCTGACATGGCCGAGGCGACGCGCAAGCTCGTCGCGGGCCTTGCCCATCGCACGGTGACGGCGGCGGAGATCTTTGCCGCGGCGCGCGCGCTGGAGACCGAATATGGCCGGGCCGGCTACGCTCTGGTTCGGATCGTGCTGCCGGCGCAGAAACTCAACGACGGCGCCAGGCTCAGGCTCGTCGTCATCGACGGCTATCTCGAGCGGATCGACACCAGCAACCTGCCCGATCGCATACGCGGGCGGGTGGAGGCAACGCTGGCGCCGCTGGTCGCGCAGAAAAGCATCAAGCTGTCGGCGATCGAGCGCAAGCTGCTCCTGGCCGGCGACACGCCGGGCGCCAGGCTGCGATCGACCTTGCAGGCCGGCACGGCGAAGGGCGCCAGCGTGCTGGTCATCGACGGCAAGTACCGCCCGCTTGGCGGCCAGGCCACCGTGGACAACTCGCTCTCGCCATCGCTGCAGCGCTGGTCGACGGGCGTCGGCGTCGATTTCAACTCGCTGCTTGGTCTCGGCGAACTCGTCTATGTGCGCATTGGCGGCTATCCCGACGGCGGCGAGAGCGGCCTGTTCACAGATTCCCCGCGAAACCGAAACTATGCCGCCGGCATCGTCGTGCCGATCGGCTATGACGGGCTGACACTCAACCTGGAAGCCACCCGCACGCGCGCCAACCCGACCGCCGAGCCGGGCACGCTCGGCTTCGGCAGTGAATTCGAGCGATATTCGGCCAGGCTTCGCTATCCCTGGATCCGCGGCCGCGCGCTGACCGTCAGCAGCGAACTCTCCTTCGACGCGCAGAACGATTTCCTCAATGCGGTGACGCCGATCTCGCTGCCCATCGCCGAGGACCGGCTGCGCATCGTCAGGTTCGGCACCGACGCCACCTGGTTCACGCCGCTCGGCGAGGTCTTTACCGGCAATGTCGTGGCTTCGTTCGGCATTGACGGGCTCGGCGCGCGCTCGGCCGCCGACGCCACACCGCTGCTGCCGCTGTCGCGCCAGGGCGCCGATGCCGACTTCCAGAAACTGGAGGTCTCGGCCAGCTACAGCCAGCCTTTGGCCACTCATCTCGGCCTTGATCTCTACGCCCGTGCGCAGACCTCATTCGGCAAGCCGCTGCTGCAGTCGGAGCAGATCGGGCTCACCGGGTCCAACGGCCTGTCGAGCTTCGACGCCGGCGCGCTGCAGGGCGATTCCGGTTATGTGCTGCGCGGCGAGGTGTCCTCGCCCTGGTACGTGCCGTTCACCGGCGGCATCGTTTCGCTGTCGCCCTATGTTTTCGGTGCTGTCGGCCAGGTCCATCTCGAAATGCCGACCGTGCTCGAGACGGCCGACATTGTGGGCGCGTCCTACGGGCTTGGCCTGAAGGTCGGCACGGCGCTTGCGGGCGATGTGACCAACGCCAGCCTGACCCTGGAATGGGGCCGCCAGCATCGCGACGACCATCTGCCGACCAGCGATCGCTTTTCGCTCGCCGGCGCCATCCAGTTCTGAGGCGTGAGCATGCGAAGCCAGGACTTTTCAACGCATCGCCGCAACGGCACCAGCGCGCCGCTGATGGCTCTGCTGCTGGCGTCGACGGCACTGGTCGGCTTCACATCGGCACGGGCGCAGGAACTGCCGACCGGCGGCAGCGTTGCGTCGGGCGGCGTCACCATCTCGAACCCGTCATCCTCGCAGCTCAGCATCAAGCAGTCGACCAGCTCGGCCATCGTCAACTGGCAGAGCTTTTCGATTGGTGAGGGGGCGACCGTCAACATCGACCAGCCGACATCGTCCTCGACGATGCTCAACCGCGTCACCGGCGGCACCAAATCGACCATATCAGGCCAGCTCAATGCCAACGGCCAGGTCTTTCTCGTCAACCCCAACGGCATCGCCATCTCCAAGACCGGCAAGGTCAGCGCCGCCGGCTTCGTCGGCTCCTCGCTCGACATCAGCGATGACGACTTCAAGGCCGGCAAGCTGACGTTCCAGGGCAAGGGCGCCTCGGCTGCCGTTTCAAACGAAGGATCCGTCTCGATCGGCCGTGGCGGCTATGCGGCGCTGATCGGCGGCAGCGTCGACAATGCCGGCTCGATCAGCGTGCCGCTGGGCAAGGTCGGGTTGGGCTCGGGCGAGAAGGCGACGCTCGATCTCTCCGGCGACGGCTTCCTGCAGGTTTCCGTGCCGACCAGGGCGGATGGCAGCACCCCGCTGGTCAGCAATTCCGGTTTGATCAGCGCCGATGGCGGGACGGTCGAGCTCAAGGCCGCGGCTGTGCGCGATGCCGCGCGCCAGGCGGTCAACATGTCCGGTGTCATCGAGGCGCGCACGGTGTCGGGTCAATCCGGAGCCATCGTGCTTGGCGGTGACGAAGGATCCGTCGAGATTACAGGCACGCTCGACGCCTCGGCCAAGGCAGGCGGCAAGGGCGGCAAGATCACGGTCACCGGCCGCAAGCTGAAGCTCAAGGCAGCCAAGGTCGACGCCTCGGGCCGGGATGGCGGCGGCACCATCAAGATCGGCGGCGACAAGCAGGGCTCCGGCACGCTGCAACGCGCGGCAACGACCGAGATCGATGCGGCCACGACGATCAGCGCCGACGCCACCGGCACCGGCGACGGCGGCACGGTCATCGTCTGGTCGGACGAGCAGACGAAATTCGCCGGCAAGATCTCCGCGCGCGGTGGCGAGGATGGCGGCAATGGCGGCTTTGCCGAAGTGTCCGGCAAGCAGCGGCTCGACTTCACCGGTTCCGTCGACCTGCGCGCCCGCTTCGGCGACACCGGCGATCTTCTGCTCGATCCCTACAACGTCACCATCTCGAATGGTGCCGATAGCGGCGGTTTCACCGCCAGTTCCAATGACAGCGTCATCAACGTCACGACGCTGCAGAACCAATTGGCGCTGGCCAACGTCACCATCTCGACGGGCAGCGGCGGTTTGCAGGCCGGCGACATCACCATCGCCGCGCCGATCGCCTGGAGCGCCAACACGCTGACACTCAGCGCCTATCATTCGATCGTCTTCAACGCCGGCGCCACGATCGGCGGCGTCGGCGGCCTGTCGCTGGTCACCAACAATGGCGGCACCGGCGGCGTGATGTCCTATGCGCTTGGCGCCTCGGCCACCTTCACCGGCACGCCCGGCGCGCAGGCGCTGTCGATCAACGGCCAGAGCTATACGTTGATCTACGACGTCAACGGCCTGCAGGCGATCAACAGCGGGCTGGCGGGGCGTTACGCGCTGGCGAAGAACATCGATGCCAGCGCCACGTCCAGCTGGAACAGCGGTCTCGGCTTCATATCGCTCGGCACGGACGGCAACAGCAACGTCCAGAACGGCGCCAACGGCTTCACCGGAACCTTCGATGGGCTTGGCCACGCCGTCGATGGACTGTCGGTGACGCAGTCCGCCGCCCAATATGTCGGCCTGTTCGGCTATGTCGGCGTGGGCGGGCTTGTCCAGAATGTCGGCGTCACCAATGCGACGGTCCGAGGATTCAAGACACTTGGCGGGATCGTGGGCTTCAATGCCGGCACGGTGACCCAAAGCTATTCGACCGGCCAGCTGTTCACGACGCAGTACGGTTCCAGCTCGGGCGGTCTGATTGGCGAAAATGATGGAGCGCTCTCCGACAGCTTCTCGACGGTGGTCATCAACGCGCGCGACACCAATACCGCGGGCGGCGCGGTGGGCTACAACTATTTCGGAACCATCGATCGCGTCTACGCCATGGGTGCCGTCGATGTCGGCAGCGGCGGCGCGGCCGTCGGCGGTCTCGTCGGATCGAATTATGGCTATTCGTTTGTCGGCAATGGCGGCAGGATAACCGACAGCTATTCGACCGGGGCGGTCAGCGGCGGATGGCTTGTCGGCGCGTTCATCGGCAACAACCTCTACGATGGCACAGTCACAGGCGCGTATGACGCATCGACATCCGGCCCCTACAACACCTCATCCACCGCCAAGCCCGCGATCGGCGGCGGCACCACCGGCCCCAATGTCAATGTCGTCGGCCTGTCGACCTCCAGCTTCCAGAACGGCGGCGCGAGCGGCCTCAGCGCCGCCTATGGTGGCGGGACCGGGGGCCTTTATCCCTATCTGAAGAGCTTCTATCCGAATGGCGCCCAGGCGATTTCCGGAATTGCCTACAAGGATAGCGGCAGCACGCCGCTGATTTCCGCCACCGGCCAGCCCTATTACACAAAGAATCCCGGTCTTGTGTCCGTCGTTTCCGGCGGCGTGAAACTCGGCACCGTCTCGACCGGGACGAACGGCTATTACTATCTCGCTCTGCCGGCCGGCACGGTCTCGAACGCCGTGCTTGCCTACACGGTTGCCGACGCAGACTCGGGCGCCAGGAACGGCGTGACGTTCCGGACCGGCGTGTCCGGCGGCAATGTCTCGAACCTCAATGTCTATGGCGACTGGCACCTCGACGAGGCGGATGGCTCGATCGCTTCGCTGTCGGCGCTGAACAGCGTGTACGCTTCCACGGCAGGATCGACCTCGGTCGGCAGCCTGTCCTTCGCCAACCGCCAGATCGAAACCGCGGCGACCACTTTCGCCCTCAACCAGGCGCTCTCGGTTGGCACCGGCACGCTGGCGCTGTCGTCGAACGGCTCGGTGACGCAAGGGGCGACCGGCAACGCCATCACCGCAGGCTCGGTATGGCTCGGCGGCAGCGGTTCGTTCGCGCTCAATGGCGCCGGCAACCAGATCACCAATGTCGCCGGCAACGCCGGCTCCGTCGATCTGCGCGACGACGCAAGCCTGACGGTCGCAAGCGCCTCCAACGCCCGTGGCGCCAGCACCAATGGCGTGACCGCCACGGGTTCCGTCAAGCTTCAGACGACGGGTGACCTGACCGTCGCGGCCAGCGCGCCGGTCAGCGGAGCGAACCCGGTGCTTGCCGCCTCCGGGAAGTTCATCAACAACCGCGGCAGCGATGCCGTCACCGCCACCAGCGGGCGCTGGCTGGTCTATGCGGCGAACCCGACCGGCAACACGTTCGGCAGTCTGGACAGCGGCAACACGGCGATCTGGAACACGGCGCCGGGCGGCGCGGTGGGCGCGGCCGGCAATCGCTACGTCTTTGCCTATCAGCCGACGCTGACCTTCACGTCCAACAATGCGACGAAGACCTATGGCGATTCCGCCCTGCCGCCGCTGACCTACTCGGTGGCGGGCTACCAGGCGGGTGTGATCGGCGCCTATCTCGGCGACACCGCCACCACGACTTTCAGCGGCGGCCCAAGCGTGACGTCCGTCAATCCGCCGAGCAACACGCAGGTCGGCGCCGGATCCTACACAATCACCGTCAGCGCCGGCGACCTGGCGGCGCTGAGCGGCTATGGCTTCGCCTACAACAGCGCGGGCCTTCTTACCATCGGCAAGCGCGCGGTGACGGTGACGGTCACGCCGGGCCAGGGAAAGATCTATGGCGATGCCAATCCATCGTCCTATGGGTACACCGTCTCCGATCTCGGCGCCGGCGTGGCTTTGGTCGGCAGCCTCACCCGTGCGAACGGGAACAATGCCGGGACTTATGCCATCAACCAGGGCAGCGTCACCAACGCCAACAATTCGAACTACAACATCACCTATGTCGGTGGCAATTTCACCATAGCCAAGCGCGCCATCACGGTGACGGCGGATACCAAGACCCGCATCTACGGCAATTCCAATCCGGCGCTGACCTATCAGTTGACATCAGGCAGTCTGGTCAACGGTGACAATTTGAGCGGTTCGCTGATGACATCGGCGACGACGGCATCTGGCGTCGGCAGCTACGGCATCACGCAGGGCACACTCAACAACAACAATTATGCGATCAACTATGTCGGCGCCAACCTGTCGGTGACGCCACGTTCCATCACGGTGACGGCCGATGCCAAGACCCGCATCTATGGCGATGCCAACCCCGCGCTGACCTATCACCTTACATCTGGCAGTTTCGTCAACGGCGACAGCCTGGGCGGTGCGCTGGCGACAACCGCAACGACGGCATCCAGCGTCGGCACCTACGCCATCACACAAGGCACGCTCGCCAACGGCAACTACGCCATCACCTATGCCGGCGCCAACCTGTCGGTGACGAAGCGCGCCATCACGGTGACCGCCGATGCCAAGACCCGCATCTATGGCGATGCCGACCCCGCACTGACCTATCAGCTGACGTCAGGCAATTTCGTCAATGGCGACAGCCTTGCCGGCGCGCTGGCGACGACAGCCACATCATCATCCGGTATCGGCAGCTACGGCATCACGCAAGGCACGCTCGCCAACAGCAATTACGCGATCAGCTATGTCGGCGGCAACCTGTCGGTGACGCCGCGCGCCATCACGGTGACAGCCGATGCCAAGAGCCGTGCGTATGGCGACGGCAATCCGGTGCTGACCTATCAGCTTACGTCAGGCAATTTCGTCAATGGTGACAGCCTGAGCGGATCGCTCGCAACAACAGCGACGACAGCATCCGGTGTTGGCAGCTATGCCGTCACGCAGGGCACGCTCGCCAACAGCAATTATGCGATCACCTATGTCGGCGGCAACCTGTCGGTGACGCCGCGCGCCATCACGGTGACAGCCGATGCCAAGAGCCGCATCTATGGCGAAAGCAATCCGGCACTGACCTATCAGGTAACCTCGGGCAATCTGGTCAACAGCGACACCTTGACTGGCACGTTGGCCACGTCCGCGACCACGGCCTCCGCAGTCGGCAGTTACGGCATCGCGCAAGGCACGCTCGACAACAGCAACTATGCGATCACCTATGTCGGCGGCAATCTTGCGGTAGGTCAGCGTGCGATCACGGTGACGGCGGATGCGAAGAGCCGCATCTACGGCGATGCCAATCCGGCGCTGACGTATCAGCTGACCTCGGGCAATCTGGTGAATGGCGACAGCCTGGGCGGTGCACTGGCGACGACAGCCGCATCATCATCCGATGTCGGCAGTTACGGCATCACGCAGGGAACGCTCGCCAACAGCAACTATGCAATCACCTATGTCGGCGCAAACCTTTCGGTGACACGGCGCGCGATCACGGTCACGGCCGATGCGGGGCATGGCAAGACCTATGGCGACAGCGATCCGCTGTCTTACGGCTACACGGTATCCGATCTCGGCAGTGGCGCAGCCCTGGTGGGGACGCTGGATCGGGCGGCGGGTGAGGATGTCGGCGCCTACGCCATCGGGCAAGGCACGCTGACCAATTCAAGCAACGCGAATTACGACATCACCTATGTCGGTGCCGGCTTCAGCATCGGCAAGCGGTCGGTGACGGTCACGGCCAATGCCGGCCAGGGAAAGACTTATGGCGACGCCGACCCGTCGTCCTATGGCTACAGTCATTCCGATCTTGGCAATGGCATAGCCCTGGTCGGCGCGCTCGACAGGGCTGCCGGCGAAAATGCCGGCCGCTACGGAATTGGCCAGGGCACGCTGACCAATGCGGCCAACGCGAACTACGACATCACCTTTGTCAGCTTGGACTTCACCATCGGCAAACGCGCCATCACGGTCGTGGCGGATGCACAAAGCCGGCCGCAAGGCATGCCCAATCCGCCGCTCACCTACACGATCGGCGGGCTGGGGCTGGTCGGCGGCGATACGCTCACCGGCGCGCTCTCAACCATCGCGACGCCCGCCAGCATACCGGGCAGCTATGCGATCGAGCAGGGAAGCCTCACCGCCTCGGCCAACTACGAGATGACCTATGTCGGTGCTGATATGGTTGTCTCGGCGCCCAACACGATCCCGACATCGCAAGCCGCCACCACGGTGGCCTACAACGCCGATGCCTATGGGGCAGGCGCGCCGGCCCCGGTTTTCTTCACCGGCCAGCCGTTGGATGGCGACACACAGACGCTGGTCGAGGATCCCCGGCTTGGTGGCTTCGCTTTCTGTCAGGGCATGGCCGAGACTGCTTCCGTCTGTTCGGCCGCGGCGGTCCAGTAGCGGCACAGGGGCGGAACCATGCAGCGCCAGATTCGCTTTCCAAGACACCTCAACCGCACCAGCGCGCCGCTGATGGCTCTGCTGCTGGCGTCGACGGCACTGGTCGGCTTCACATCGGCACGGGCGCAGGAACTGCCGACCGGCGGCAGCGTTGCGTCGGGCGGCGTCACCATCTCGAACCCGTCATCCTCGCAGCTCAGCATCAAGCAGTCGACCAGCTCGGCCATCGTCAACTGGCAGAGCTTTTCGATTGGTGAGGGGGCGACCGTCAACATCGACCAGCCGACATCGTCCTCGACGATGCTCAACCGCGTCACCGGCGGCACCAAATCGACCATATCAGGCCAGCTCAATGCCAACGGCCAGGTCTTTCTCGTCAACCCCAACGGCATCGCCATCTCCAAGACCGGCAAGGTCAGCGCCGCCGGCTTCGTCGGCTCCTCGCTCGACATCAGCGATGACGACTTCAAGGCCGGCAAGCTGACGTTCCAGGGCAAGGGCGCCTCGGCTGCCGTTTCAAACGAAGGATCCGTCTCGATCGGCCGTGGCGGCTATGCGGCGCTGATCGGCGGCAGCGTCGACAATGCCGGCTCGATCAGCGTGCCGCTGGGCAAGGTCGGGTTGGGCTCGGGCGAGAAGGCGACGCTCGATCTCTCCGGCGACGGCTTCCTGCAGGTTTCCGTGCCGACCAGGGCGGATGGCAGCACCCCGCTGGTCAGCAATTCCGGTTTGATCAGCGCCGATGGCGGGACGGTCGAGCTCAAGGCCGCGGCTGTGCGCGATGCCGCGCGCCAGGCGGTCAACATGTCCGGTGTCATCGAGGCGCGCACGGTGTCGGGTCAATCCGGAGCCATCGTGCTTGGCGGTGACGAAGGATCCGTCGAGATTACAGGCACGCTCGACGCCTCGGCCAAGGCAGGCGGCAAGGGCGGCAAGATCACGGTCACCGGCCGCAAGCTGAAGCTCAAGGCAGCCAAGGTCGACGCCTCGGGCCGGGATGGCGGCGGCACCATCAAGATCGGCGGCGACAAGCAGGGCTCCGGCACGCTGCAACGCGCGGCAACGACCGAGATCGATGCGGCCACGACGATCAGCGCCGACGCCACCGGCACCGGCGACGGCGGCACGGTCATCGTCTGGTCGGACGAGCAGACGAAATTCGCCGGCAAGATCTCCGCGCGCGGTGGCGAGGATGGCGGCAATGGCGGCTTTGCCGAAGTGTCCGGCAAGCAGCGGCTCGACTTCACCGGTTCCGTCGACCTGCGCGCCCGCTTCGGCGACACCGGCGATCTTCTGCTCGATCCCTACAACGTCACCATCTCGAATGGTGCCGATAGCGGCGGTTTCACCGCCAGTTCCAATGACAGCGTCATCAACGTCACGACGCTGCAGAACCAATTGGCGCTGGCCAACGTCACCATCTCGACGGGTGGCGGCGGTTCGCAGGCCGGCGACATCACCATCGCCGCGCCGATCGCCTGGAGCGCCAACACGCTGACGCTCAGCGCCTATCATTCGATCGTCTTCAACGCCGGCGCCACGATCGGCGGCGTCGGCGGCCTGTCGCTGGTCACCAACAATGGCGGCAGCGGCGGCGTGATGTCCTATGCGCTTGGCGCCTCGGCCACCTTCACCGGCACGCCGGGCGCGCAGGCGCTCTCGATCAACGGCCAGAGCTACACGCTGATCTACGACGTCAATGGGCTGCAGGCGATCAACAGCGGTCTCAGTGGCCGCTATGCGCTCGCCAACACGATCGACGCGACCGCCACCTACAATTGGAATGGCCCCAAGGGCTTCATTCCGCTCGGCACCGACGGCAACACCAACATCCTCAACAGCGGCAACGGCTTCAACGGCACCTTCGACGGTCTCGGCAACACCATCAACTACCTATGGTCCACGCCGGGGGGCGCGAACTACGCCGGCCTGTTCGGCTATATCGGCGGTGGGGGCGCGGTGCGCAATGTCGGGCTGGTCGATGCGGTGGTGATGGCCTCCTACGAGACGGGCACGATCGCCGGTTGGAACAAAGGCTCCATTTCCGGTGTCTGGGCAAGCGGCCAGATCCACGGTGCCAGCGCGGCGGGCGGACTGGTCGGCCAGAATGATGGCTCGATCACCCGGTCGTTCTCGACGGTCGGGGTGAACGCGCGTGACTACAATACCGCCGGCGGGCTGGTTGGCGCCAACACGGCGTCGGGAACCATCAGCCAGTCCTATTCGACAGGCTGGGTCCTTGGTTCGTCCTTTGTGGGCGGATTAGTCGGATTGAATCAGGGATCGATCAGCGACTCATATTCAACCGGGCCGGCAAGTGGCATCAACGGCGGCACGCAGGTGGGTGGGTTTGTCGGGGTCAATTTTGGCACCGTCGCCAATGGCGCCTTCGATACGACGACATCCGGCCTGACCAATGCTTTCGGCAGCGGCAGCAACCCAGGCACTGTCACCGGTCTCGCTACCAGCGACTTCCAGAACGGCGCGGCGAATGGATTGAGTGCGGCCTTCGGCGGCGGTTCGGAGGGCCTGTATCCCTACCTGAAAAGTTTTTACCCGAACGGCGTGCAAGCAATCTCCGGCATCGCCTACAAGGACAGCGGCGTCACCCCGCTGTCGTCGGACACGCGCCAACCCTACTATGTGAAGAATCCCGGGCTGGTCACGGCTGTCGCCAACGGCGTCGACCTCGGCACGGTGTCCACCGGCGTCAACGGCTACTACTATATCGCGACGCCGAATGGCACGATCGGCAGTGCCGTGCTGGTTTATACGGTGCAGGACGGCGGCCCGGATGCCTCCGGCGCGCAGAACGCGGTGACGTTGCGGACGGGCCTGTCGGGCGGCAACGTCTCCAACCTCAACGTCTACGGCAATTGGCGCCTCGACGAAGCGGACAGCTCGATCACGTCGCTCTCGGCGTTGCAAAACATCGCAAATACCACCGTTGGGTCGACCTATGTCGGCAGCCTCACCTTCGCCAACTGGCAGATCGAAACGGCGGCGACAACCTTCGCGCTCGACCAGGCGATATCGATCGGCAGTGGCACGCTGGCGCTGTCGTCGAACGGCGCGGTTACGCAGACGAGCAGTCTGGCGGCAGGATCGCTGTGGCTCGGCGGCACGGGCAATTTCAACCTGACCAATGCAAGCAACCAGGTCGGCACGATTGCCGCCAATGCGGGATCGGTCAACCTGATCGATCTGGGCGGCCTCGTCATCGGCGGCGTCGCCAACGCGCGGGGCGTGACCACGACCGGCGCCAACACAACAGGGCAGGTCCAGCTACAGACATCAGGCGACCTGACGATCGCAACAAGCGCCAAGGTCAGCGGAACCAATCCGGTGCTGGCGGCAGGCGGCAAGTTCATCAACAGCCGCGGCAGCGATGCCGTCAACGCGACAGCCGGGCGCTGGCTGGTCTACGCGGCAGCACCCACCGGCAACACATTCGGCAACCTCGACAGCGGCGACACGGCGGTGTGGAATACGGCAGCCGGCGGCGCGGTGAGCGCGAGCGGCAACCGCTACGTCTTCGCCTACCAGCCGACGCTGACCTTCACCTCCGGCAATGCGTCCAAGATCTACGGCGACACCATGCCGACGCTGACCTATTCCGTGTCGGGCTATCAGACAGGGGTTGCCAACGCCTATCTCGGCGACAGTGCAACCACCGCCTTCGCCGGCGCGCCGACGCTCTCTACCCCCAATCCGCTTGCCACCCGGCAGCTCGGAGCCGGGACCTACACGATCACCATCGATGCCGGCGATGTCGCTGCGCTCAACGGCTACGCCCTTGCCTTCAACAGCGCGGGCCGGCTTTCCATTGCCAAGCGGGCGGTGACGGTGACGGTGACGCCGGGCCAGGGCAAGACCTTTGGCGATGCCGATCCATCGTCATACGGCTACAGCGTTTCGGACCTCGGCAACGGCGTCGCCCTGGTCGGCGCGCTCGATCGTGTTGCCGGCGAAAATGCCGGCGCCTATGCGATCGGCCAGGGCACGCTGACCAATGCCAACAACGCGAACTACGACATCAGCTACGCTGGCGCCAACTTCACCATCGACAAACGGGCCATCACCGTCACCGTCGATCAGGGGCAAGGCAAGGTCTATGGTGACAGCGATCCAGCCGCCTATACCTACTCGGTTTCCAATCTTGGCGGTTTGACGCTGACGGGCAGCCTCGACCGCGTGGCGGGCGAAAATGCCGGCACCTACGCCATCGGCCAGGGCACGCTCGATGTCGCGAACTCCAATTACGACATCACGTTCGTCGGCGCCGATTTCACCATCGCCAGGCGGGCGGTCACCGTCACGGCCAATGCCGGCATGGGCAAGACCTATGGCGATGCCGATCCGTCGTCCTATGGCTATACCTACTCGGATCTCGGCACCGGCGTGGCGCTCGTCGGTGCGCTTGACCGCGCGGTTGGTGAGAATGCCGGTGCCTATGCGATCGGCCAGGGTACGCTCTCCGATACCAACAATGCGAATTACGACATCAGCTTCGTCAGCAATGATTTCACCATTGCCAGGCGGGCGGTCATGGTTACAGCCAATTCCGGCCAGGGCAAGACCTACGGCAATGCCGACCCGTCATCCTACGGCTACACCTATTCAGATCTCGGCAAGGGCGTGGCGTTGGTCGGAACCCTTGACCGCGCCGCTGGCGAGAATGTCGGTGCTTACGCCATCGGCCAGGGTTCGCTGACCGATGCCAACAATGCGAACTATGACATCACCTTCACCAGTGCGGATTTCGCGATCGACAAACGGACGGTCACCGTCATGGCCAACTCCGGCCAGGGAAAGACCTATGGCAATGCCGATCCGACCCTTGGCTACAGCCATACCGGCCTTGGTAATGGCGCGGCTCTGGTTGGCGCGCTCGACCGCGGCGCGGGCGAGAACGTCGGCACTTATGGCATCGGGCAAGGCACGCTGACCAACGCAGCCAACGCGAACTACGATATCCGCTATGTCGGCGCCAATTTCACCATCGGCAAACGGGCGATCACCGTGACCGCCAATGCCGATCAGGGCAAAATCTACGGCAATGCCGATCCGACGCTTGGCTACACCACATCGGGGCTTGGCAATGGTGCGGCCCTTGTCGGCGCACTCGATCGCGCTTCGGGTGAGAATGTCGGAATCTATGCGATCGGCCAGGGCACCATCACCAATGCTGACAATTCGAACTACGACATCACCTATGCCGGCGCCGATTTCACCATCGGCAAGCGGGCGATCACAGTCATCGCCGATGCGCAAAGCCGGCTGCAAGGCTCGGCCAATCCGCCGCTCACCTATACGATTGGCGGGCTGGGGCTGGTTGGCGACGACACGCTGACCGGCTCGCTCTCGACCGATGCAACCACGGCAAGCGCGTCGGGCCGCTATGCCATCGAGCAGGGCAGTCTTGCCGCCTCGGCCAATTACGGCCTGACCTATGTCGGCGCCGATCTGGTGGTGCGGACCTCCGATGTGGTGCAGCCGGCCGACACCGCCAGCGTTGTTGCCGACAACGCCACCATCCATGGCGGCGGGCAGCCTGTGCCGGTTTTCTTCACCGGCCAGCCAGTTGCCGGCGAGGTAGAGGCGCTGGTCGAGGATCCGCGCCTCAGCGGTCCCGCCATCTGCCAGGGCCTTGGCGACACTGCTTCCATCTGCGCCATCGCCTCGGTCCAGTAGGCTTTGGCCTTGCTTGCGCCAGCGTGGAGCGGAAAAACCGGCGCCCCGAAACCTGTCTGGGGCGCCGAGCGATCATGAGCGGTCCGCGTCAGCCATTCGGGTAATAGCCGCCATCGGAGCCGTCGCCCATGTATGTGCCGCCACCCGTATCGACCTGCAGTTGCTGGTCCAGCTTCTCGATCTGACCGAGCAAGCTCTGGTATGCGCCGCCACCCGTGGCCGAGCGATGGATGCTGTCGGCCTGCATCATCAGATCATGCTCCTGCTGCGGGGTGATCGCCTTGGCGTCCATGGCCTCGACAATCCCTTGCTTGACGCCCTGCAACTGGTCCAGGACCGCCCTTGCCTCGACGGACATGCCGCCCGGTTCGGCCCGGTGGCGATGCACTGCGTAGGCGCTCGATAGTGGCACCGCTGCCAGAAGCGATGCGATTGCGATGATCTTCGGTGTAAAATTGCGCATGGTCGCGCCTCCCTTCAACGGGAAAAGCGGTAAGGCTATCGCTTTCCGATCGCGGGCAATCTGCTCCCGTCGCGTCGCGATGATCCTCTCATCGCCGGCGGTTCGTGGCCCGTATCATCGATATAGGGGCCTTCCGAACCGTTAAACGGCAAGGAACGCAAAGTTGACAGTTTGTGATCGGCGGAGAGAGCCGGCTCACTCTCCCGGTTGCACATTTGCCTGCCAGGGGTACCGGGTCCGCGAACGCAGGCGCCGGCACCAGCGGCTGAAGCGGTCGACATAGATGTAGATGACCGGTGTCGTGTAGAGGGTCAGGATCTGGCTCAGGATCAGGCCGCCGACGATGGCGATGCCGAGCGGCTGACGCAGCTCGGCACCTTCGCCAAGGCCGATCGCCAGCGGCACGGCGCCGAACAGCGCCGCCATGGTCGTCATCATGATCGGGCGGAATCGCAGCAGGCATGCCTGGTGGATGGCGTCATGAGCCGATTTGTTCTCGTTGCGCTCCGCGGCCAGCGCGAAGTCGATCATCATGATCGCGTTCTTCTTGACGATGCCGATCAAGAGGATGATGCCGATCAGCGCCATGATCGAGAACTCGGTGTTGAACAGGGTCAGCGCCAGCAAGGCGCCGACGCCGGCCGACGGCAAGGTCGACAGAATGGTCAGCGGGTGCGCGTAGCTCTCGTAGAGAATGCCCAGCACGACATAGACGGCGATCAGCGCGGCAAGGATCAGCAGCGGCTGGTCGGAGAGCGAGTCCTGGAAGACGCGCGCCGTGCCCTGGAAGCTGCCATGGATGGTGGTCGGCATGCCGATGCGGTCGGCGGCCGCGTTGATGGCCGCGACGCCCTCGCTGAGCGCGACGCCCGGCGCCAGGTTGAAGGACAGGGTGGTGGCGACGAACAGGCCCTGGTGGTTGACCGACAGCGGCGTGCTGCCGGGGCCGTAATGCGCGACGGCCGACAACGGCACCATGGTCTCGGCTCCGGTGCTGACCGCCGAGCCGGTCGAGGCCGCCGTCCTGCCAGTGCTGGTGATGGAATTGTTGGCCTGGTTGCGCGCCGCGTCGGCGGCGACCGACTGGGCGTTGGCCGACCGGCCTGGTGCAACGAATGTGCCGGCAACCGCATTGCTCGCCTGCGAACCATGCACCGAGCCGCCGGACGTGCTGACATAGACCTTCTGAAGCGCGTCCGGATTCTGCCAGTATCGCGGCGCCACTTCCATGATCACGTGATACTGGTTGCGCTGGACATAGATGGTCGAGACCTGGCGTTGGCCGAAGGCGTCGTAGAGCGTGTTGTCGATCTGGCTGGCCGTGATTCCAAGGCGCGTTGCCGTATCGCGGTCGATGGTGACATCGGCTTCCAGGCCCTTGTTCTGCTGGTCGGAGTTGACGTCGGTCAGCCTGGGCTCCGTCTGCAGCGCCGCCGCTAGCTTCGGCGCCCACTCCGCCAGTTCGTCGAAACTGTCACCTTGCAAGGTGTACTGGTACTGCGCGTTCGATTGCCGCCCGCCGACGCGGATATCCTGCACCGCCTGCAGGAAGAGCGTGGCGCCCGGCACACCAGCCAGTTTGGGCCGCAGCCTGGCGATGACCTGGTCGGCCGAGATCTTGCGCTCGGCCAACGGCTTCAGCGACACGAACATGAAGCCGGAATTGGTCTGGCCGCCGCCGGTGAAGCCGACCGCGGCGTCGACGGCCGGATCCTTGCCGACGATGCCGGCGAACTGGCTGAGCTTTTGCGACATCGACTGGAAGGAGGTCGCCTGGTCGGCCTGGATCGAACCGGTCAGCCGTCCCGTATCCTGCTGCGGGAAGAAGCCTTTTGGGATGGTGACATAGAGGTAGCCATTGAGGCAGAGCGTGGCTGCCAGCACCGCCATGACCAGCAGCGGATTGTCGAGCGCCCAGGATAGCGATCGGCGGTAGAAGCCCAGCATGGCCTCGAAGATGCGTTCGCTGAAGCGGTAGAGCCGGCCGTGCTCGCGTTCTCCCTCGGGGCGCAGCAGGATCGAGCACATCATCGGCGTGGTGGTCAGCGATATTGCGAGCGAGACCAGGATCGCCGCCGACAGCGTGACGGCGAATTCGCGGAACAGCCGGCCGACGATGCCGCCCATCAGCAGGATCGGGATGAAGACCGCGATCAGCGACAGGCTCATCGACAGCACGGTGAAGCCGACCTCTTGGGAACCCTTGATCGCCGCCTCCATGCGGCCCATGCCGGAAGCGGTGTGGCGGGCGATGTTCTCCAGCACGACGATGGCGTCGTCGACGACGAAGCCGGTGGCCACCGTCATCGCCATCAGCGACAGATTGTCGATGCTGAAGCCGAGCAGGTACATGACGCCAAGCGTGCCAACCAGGGATACAGGTACGGCCACGATCGGCACCAGCGCCGAGCGCACGTCGCGCAGGAAGGCGAAGACGACGAGGATCACCAGGCCGATGGCGATCATCAGCGTCTGCGCGACCTCGCTCAGCGAGGCGCGGATGGTGGTCGAGCGATCGACCGCCAGCGACAGGTCGATGGCGGGCGAGATCGAGGCCCGCAGCGACGGCAGCAGCGCCTTCACCCGGTCGACCGTCGCGATGATGTTGGCGTTGGGCGAGCGGTTGAGGATGATCAGCACGCCCGGCTTGCCGTTGGCGAGACCGGCATTGCGGATGTTCTCGACGGAATCATTGACCTGGCCGACATCGGAAAGCCGGACCGGCGCGCCATTGCGGTAGGCGACGATCAGCGAGCGGTAGGCGTCCGCCTGGCTGGCCTGGTCATTGGCGTAGATCTGGTAGCGCTGGTCGCCGACATCGATGGCGCCCTTGGGACTGTGGGCATTGGCCGAGGCGAGCGCTGCGCGCACATCCTCCAGCCCGATGCCGTAGTCGTAGAGCACCTGCGGGTTGAGCTCGACGCGCACCGCCGGCAACGAGCTGCCGCCCACCGACACCTCGCCGACGCCGTCGACCTGCGAGAGTTTCTGCGCCAGCACGGTGCTGGCGGCATCGAAGAGCTGGCCCTTGGACAGCGTGTCCGATGTCATGGACAGGACGAGGATCGGGGCGTCGGCTGGATTGACCTTGCGATAGGTCGGGTTGGAACGCAGGCTGGACGGCAGGTCGGCGCGCGCCGCGTTGATCGCCGCCTGGACGTCACGCGCGGCGCCGTCAATGTCGCGGTCCAGCCCGAACTGCAAAGTGATGCGGGCGCTGCCGACGCTGCTCGAGGAGGTCATCTCGTTGACGTCGGCGATTTGACCGAGATGCCGCTCGAGCGGGCTGGCGACGGTGTTCGCCACCACTTGGGGGCTCGCACCAGGAAGTGAGGCGGATACCGAGATGACGGGGTAGTCGACCGCCGGCAGCGGCGCCACCGGCAATTGCGGAAACGCCACCAGCCCGGCCGCCAGCAGGCCGAAGGTCAGCAGCGTCGTTGCCACCGGCCGCCGGATGAAGGGGACCGAAAGGTTCATGGCCTGGCGTCCGCGCCATGAGCGTGAGGAAGGTTGGGTTCGACGCCGCGCAGACGAGCAGCGAGGCGGTCGAACCAGAGATAGATCACCGGCGTGGTGAACAGCGTCAGCAACTGGCTGAGCAACAGGCCGCCGACAATGGAGACGCCCAGGGGATGGCGCAGTTCCGAGCCGACGCCGGTGCCCAGCATCAGCGGCAATGCGCCCAGCATCGCCGCCAGCGTCGTCATCAGGATCGGGCGGAAGCGCAGCAGGCAGGCCTGGTAGATCGCCTCGCGCGGCGTCTTGCCTTCATGGCGCTGCGCGTCGAGGGCGAAGTCGATCATCATGATGGCGTTCTTCTTGACCACGCCGATCAAGAGGATGATGCCGATGATCGAGATGATGGTCAGGTCCTGGCCGGCGATCATCAGCGCCAGCAGCGCGCCGATGCCGGCCGAAGGCAGTGTCGACAGGATGGTGATCGGATGGATGAAGCTCTCATAGAGCACGCCGAGCACGATGTAGACGGTGATCACTGCCGCCAGGATCAGGAACAGCGTGTTGTCGAGCGAAGCCTGGAAGGCACGCGCGGCGCCCTGGAAGCTGGTGACTATGCTAAGCGGCATGCCGATGTCGGCCCGCGCCTGCTGGATCGCGGTGACGGCCTCGCCGAGCGAGACGCCAGGCGCCAGGTTGAACGAGACGGTGGTGGCGGGGAATTGCCCCATATGGGTGATCTGCAGCGGCGTGGTGGCGACATGGGTGGTCGCCACCACCGACAGCGGCACCGGGGCGCCGCCCGCCGATGAGGGCAGGTAGACCGAGGAGAGCGCCTTGAGCGAATCCTGTTCGGACGGGGCGGCTTCGAGAATGACGCGGGACTGGCTTGATGTGGTGTAGATGGTCGAGACCATGCGCTGGCCGAAAGCATCGTAGAGCGCGTTGTCGACCGTTGCCGGCGTGATGCCGAAGCGGGCGGCCTGGTCACGGTCGATATCGACAAAGACGGCAAGGCCGCTGTTCGACAGGTCGCTGGCGACATCGGCGAGCTGCGGCAGCGTGTTCAGCCTGGCGAGCAACTTCGGCGTCCACTGTCCCAACTCGTCGGCGTTGGCGTCCTGGAGCACGAATTGATACTGGGTGCGGCTGACCTGGCCGTCGATGGTCAAGTCCTGAACCGGCTGCATGTAGAGCGTGACGCCCGCCACCGAAGCGGCCTCCTGTTTCAGGCGCGCGATGACCTCGGTGATATCAGCGCCGCGCTGTTGATGCGGCTTGAGGTTGATCAGGATGCGGCCGACATTCATCGTGGTGTTGGTGCCGTCAACGCCGATGAAGGAAGACAGGCTGTCGACGTCGGGATCCCTAAGGATGATGGCGGCCAGCCGCTGCTGGCGCCCAGCCATCGCGGCATAGGAGATCGACTGCGGCGCCTCTGATATGGCCTGGATGACGCCGGTGTCCTGCACCGGGAAGAACCCCTTGGGGATGATCACATAGAGCGCCGCCGTCAGCACCAAGGTGGCCGCCGCCACCACGAGCATAAGCGTCTGCCGGTCGAGCACCCAGCTCAGCGCCCGGCCATAGCCGCGGATCACCCCGTCGAAGAAGTCGCGGCTGGCGCGCTGCAGGGCGTTCTCGCGCACCGCCGCTACCGGCTTGAGCAGCTTGGCGCAGGCCATCGGCACCAGCGTCAGCGACACCACGGCCGAGATCAGGATTGTGGTGGCGAGCGTGATGGAGAACTCGCGGAACAGCCTGCCGACGACATCGCCCATGAACAGGAGCGGGATCAGCACCGCGATCAGCGAAACCGTCAGCGAGATGATGGTGAAGCCGATCTGCTGCGAGCCTTTCAGCGCCGCCTGCAGCGGCGTCGCGCCTTCCTCGACATAGCGCGCGACATTCTCGATGACGACGATGGCGTCATCGACGACGAAGCCGGTGGCGATGGTCAGCGCCATCAGAGACAGATTGTCGAGGCTGAAGCCGAAGAGGTACATGACGCCAAGCGTGCCGACCAGCGACAGGGGCACCGACAGGCTCGGGATCAGCGTGGCGCGCGCGCTGCGCAGGAAGACGAAAATGACCAGCACGACCAGCATGATCGACAGCGTCAGCTCGTATTCGACGTCACGCACCGAGGCGCGGATGGTGGTGGTGCGGTCGGTCAGCACCTTCACGTCGATGGCATTCGGCAGCGAGGCCTGGAGCTGCGGCAGCAGCGCCTTGATGCGATCGACCACATCGATGACGTTGGCGCCGGGCTGTCGCTGGATGTTGAGGATGATCGCCGGCGTGCCGTTCATCCACGCGGCCAGCCGGTTGTTCTCGGTGGCGTCGACCACATCGGCCACATCGCTCAGACGCACCGGCGCGCCGTTCTTGTAGGCGACGATCAGCGATCGGTATTCACCGGCGCTCTTCAGCTGGTCGTTGGCGTTGATGGTGTAGGCGCGCGACGGCCCGTCGAAATTGCCCTTCGGCGTGTTGACGTTGGCGCTGCCCAAAGTAGTGCGCAGATCGTCGAGATTGAGGCCGTAGGCGGCGAGCTCGCGCGGATCGGCCTGGACGCGCACGGCAGGCCGTTGGCCGCCGCTGAGGCTGACCAGGCCGACGCCCGGCATCTGCGATATCTTCTGCGCCAGCCTGGTGTCGGCAAGCTGCTGCACGTCGCGCAGCGGCATCGTAGCCGAGGTCAGGCCCAGCGTCAGCACCGGGGCGTCGGCCGGATTGACCTTGGCGTAGATCGGCGGCGCCGGCAGGTCGGCCGGCAAAAGATTGCCGGCGGCGTTGATGGCGGCCTGCACCTCCTGCTCGGCGACATCCAGCGAGATCGCCAGGCTGAACTGCAGCGTGATGACCGAGGAGCCGGTCGAACTGACGGAGTTCATCTGGTTGAGGTTGGCGATCTGGCCGAGCTGGACCTCCAGCGGCGCGGTGACCGAGGAGGTCATGACGTCGGGGCTGGCGCCGGGATAGAAGGTCTGCACCTGGATGGTCGGATAGTCGACCTCGGGCAGGGCGGAGACGGGAAGATAGCGATAGGCCAATAGGCCGGACAGCATGATGGCGACCATGAACAGCGATGTCGCCACCGGCCGCAGGATGAAAGCGCGCGACGGGCTCATTGCTGCTGCCCGGACTCCGCGTGACGATGCTTGTGGCCCTGGCCCTTGCGCTTGCTCGCATCATTCGGCTTTGGCGCATCCGATGCAGGCTGGTCCGGCGCCGACGCCCGTGACTGAGGCTCTGTCCCGGCGGGCGCGGCAGCCGATGCCGGTGACTGCGCCGTGGCCGGTGCCGAGGGTTGTGCCGGTGCCGGCGCCTGGCCGTCCTGCTGAAGATTGACGTGGGCGCCGTCGCGGAGCTTGTCGGCGCCGTCGACGACGACGCGGTCGCCCGGATTCAGGCCGGCGAGGATCTCGATGCGTTCGCCATTGGTGACGCCAAGCGTGACCTTGCGCACGGCGACCGTGCTGTCGGGGTTGACCAGATAGACGAAAGTGCCGGGGAGGCCGCGCTGGATCGCCGCGATCGGGGCGATGGCCACATCCTTATGCTCGTCGACGAGGAGCGCGACGTTGACGAACTGGTTCGGATAGAGGAGGCGCGCCTCGTTGGCGAAGCCCGCCCGCAGCTTGATGGTGCCGGTGCTCGGGTCGATCTGGCTGTCGAAGGTTTCGAGCTGGCCGTCGGCGAGCTTCTTGGCTCCGGCGCGGTCGAAGGCCGAAGTGGGCAGTATGGCGCCCTGCTGCATGCGCTGCGCGATCGCGGGCAGTTCATCCTCGGGCACGGTGAACAGCACACTGATGGGCTGAACCTGGGTGATGATGACGATGCCGTTGGCATCGCCGGGGGTGACGTAATTGCCCTGATCGACCTGGCGCAGACCGGCCCGTCCGTCGACGGGAGCCAGGATGCGGCAATAGTCGAGATTGAGGGTGGCGGTCTGTATCATCGCCTGGTCGACCTGGACGGAGCCCTGGTCCTGCGTGACAAGGGCGACCTGCGCGTCGAGGGTCTGCGGTGTCGCCGCGCCTTGCGCCACCAGCTTCTGGTCGCGGACGAGGTCGAGCTGGGCATCCCTGAGCATGGCCTGGTCGCGCACCAGCTGGCCCTGGGCTTGGGCGAGCGCTGCCTGGTAGGGACGGGGATCGATCTCGGCCAGCAGGTCGCCCTTCCTTACGTCCTGGCCCTCCTTGAAATTCACCTGGATGAGCGGGCCGGTGACCTGCGGCTTGACGGTGACGGTGGAGAGCGACGTCACCGTGCCAAGCGCGTTGAGGGTGACGTCCATCGGACCCTTTTCGACGACGGCGGCGCCGATCGTCGTCGGTTGCGCGCCGCGCCTGCCGCCGGGTTGCCTCGCGTCGACATGCGGACGCTGATAGAGATAGGCGCCGGTTGCGGCGACAACGGCAATGAAGATCAGCCAGGGAATCCAGCGACGCGAACGGCGTGGCGCGACGGTCGTCTGCAGGGGCATTTCCAATTGCTGGTCCATGGCGGCATCTTTCACCCCCATCAACCAATATGACCGAAGCCTGGCGAAGTCGAATTAACAGTTGGACAGGTTTGGCGCGGTTTTGCGGACTGCTCAATCGCCTCGGATTGCTGCTCACTCGGCCGCTTGAACGCGGCCAGCCTGGATGAGGGCGCGGATCTCGGACCGGCAGGAGCCGCAATTGGTGCCGGCCTTCAGCGCGCCGCCGATGGCTTCGACGGTGGTGCAGCCGGCTGCCACCGCCGCCACGATCTGGTTGGCTCCGACGTTGAAACAGGAGCAGACGTTGGCACCGGCATCCGGCCGATCGGCGCCGGCGCGGCCGGCGACGATCCTGAAGCGCTCGCGCTGGCTGGCGTGGACCTCTTCGAGCTGTTCGACCGCCCAGCCGCGCGACACCGCGACCGGGCCCGGCGCGACGAACAGGGCGCCGACAAGGTGCTCGCCGTCGAAGGCGGCGATGCGGTGCTGGCCGGCGTCGCGGTCGTGATAGGCGAGCATTTCGGCCGAGGGAGCCTCGAAGAGCGAGCCGGCGAAGGCCGTCCAGTCGGTGGCGTCGGCAAAGGCGAGCTCGACCCGCCATCCGCCTCGGCATTTGGCAACCGCCCAGTAGCTCGCGTCAACTCGTTCTGGCTTCTGGCGCATCACGGCGAAACCAAAGGCCGTTGCGGCAAATTTCTCGATGCGGGCGGCACCATGTTTCAGCGCCGGCTGGCCTGAGACCGGATCGATGAGCGGTGCGGTCAATGCGTCGAGCCGGCCTTTTGCCGCGAACTGATCGGTCCAGTGCATCGGCGCGAAGACGCTGCCCTGGCGTTGGCGGGGTGTGATCAGGGCGCGGACCAGGACGTCGCCGCGCGGGCTCGAGATACGCACGATGTCGGCGTCGCCGATGCCGTGGTGCTGCGCGTCCGCGGGGTGGATTTCGACGAAGGGCTCGGCGATGTGCTGGGACAGACGCGGGCTTTTGCCGGTGCGCGTCATGGTGTGCCAGTGGTCGCGGATGCGGCCGGTGTTGAGGATGAGCGGGAAGTCGGGCGTGGTGCGGGTTTCCGTGATGGGACGGATGGCGATGAAACGCGCCTTGCGGTCGGGTGTGTAGAAATTGCCGTTGGCGAAGAAACGGATGGGGTGGCGTTCGGTCGAGGCGACGGGCTCCGGCGGAGGCTCAGCTTGAACGGCCCTCTCCGGCGCTGGCCATTGGAATGGCTCGAGCGATGCGTAGCTTACAGCATCGATGCCAGCATAAGCTCCAATATCGAAATCCCGCCCACCATCATTCTCGAACCCGGACAGGGCGGCGTGTTCGCCAAAAATCTGCGCCGGTGTCTCGTGCGCGAACGCCTCGGCAAATCCCATCCGCCGCGCCACCTCCGCGATGATCCACCAGTCGGGCCGCGCCTCGCCGGGCGCCGCCAGAAACGACCGCTGGCGCGAGATGCGGCGCTCGGAATTGGTGACGGTGCCGTCCTTCTCGCCCCAGGCGGTGGCGGGCAGCCGCACATGGGCGTGACGCACTGTGTCCGTGCTGGCCAGCACGTCCGACACCACAACGAACGGGCAAGCCTTGATCGCCGCTTCGACGGCATCGGCGTCCGGCATCGAATCGACCGGGTTGGTGGCCATGATCCACAGCGCCTTGATGCGCCCGTCGGCCACGCCTTGAAACATTTCGACGGCCTTCAGCCCGGGCCTTTGCGCGATGTCAGGCGCACTCCAGAAGCGCCGCACGCGGTCACGGTGCTCGGCGTTCTCGATCTCCATATGGGCGGCGAGCATGTTGGCCATGCCGCCGACCTCGCGGCCGCCCATGGCGTTGGGCTGGCCGGTCACCGAGAACGGCCCGGTTCCCGGTTTGCCGATGCGGCCGGTAGCGAGATGGCAGTTGACGATGGCGTTGACCTTGTCGGTGCCGGACGATGACTGGTTCACGCCCTGGCTGTAAACGGTTACCGTCTTCGCGGTCGCGGCGAACAGGCCGTAGAAGCGGCCAAGTTCGTCTTCGCTGAGGCCTGTGGCAGCGGCAACAGTGGCAAGATCGAGCGCCGAGGCCGCAAAAAGGGCTTGCCCAAAGCCGGTCGTGTGCGCGGTGATGTAGGCTCGGTCGAGCGCATTGTGCTGGCCGAGCCAGGCGAGCAGGCCGGTGAACAGGGCGACGTCGCCATCGGGCGCGATCGCCAGATGCATGTCGGCGATATCGGATGTCATGGTGCGGCGCGGATCGACCAGCACGATCTTCATCTCCGGCCGCTTTTCCCGGGCCGCCGCGATGCGCTGGTAGAGCACTGGGTGGCACCAGGCGAGGTTAGAGCCGACCAGCACGATGAGGTCGGCAAGCTCCAAATCCTCGTAGCTTCCCGGCACGGTGTCGGAGCCGAAGGCGCGGCGGTGGCCGGCGACCGAGGAGGCCATGCAGAGGCGTGAGTTGGTGTCGATGTTGGCCGAGCCGACAAAACCTTTCATCAGCTTGTTGGCGAGGTAATAGTCCTCGGTCAGCAACTGGCCCGAGACATAGAAGGCGACCGCATCGGGGCCGTGCTCGGCGATGGTCCGCGAGAAGGTCGAGGCGACGAGATCGAGCGCCTCGTTCCAGCCTGTCCGGCGGCCGTGGATTTCGGGATGGAGCAGCCTGCCGTCGAGATCGATGGTCTCGGCCAGTGCCGAGCCCTTGGAGCAGAGCCGGCCGAAATTCGCGGGATGATCGGGGTCGCCGCGAACGGACACTTGTCCGTCCGCGGCGACCTTCGCCAGCACGCCGCAGCCCACCCCGCAATAGGGGCAGGTGGTCCTCACCTCGCGTGCTGCGTCGATCTCCACGGTCAGGCAGCGCGGCTGGCCAGCGCTTCAAGCGCCAGGAAAAGCCTCTCGCCCTCGACCTTGACCGGGATGGTGCGTACTGCACCCTCGTCGGCGCCGAGCGCCTTGCCTGTCTCCAGCGAGATCACCCAATTGTGCAAGGGGCAGGTCACCGCCGCGCCATGGACGATGCCCTGGCTCAGCGGGCCGCCCTTGTGCGGACAATGATCGTCGATGGCGTAGACCTGATCGTCCTGGGTGCGGAAGACGGCGACCTTGCCCTGCGGGGTGGCGACACAGCGCGCGCCGCGGCGCGGGATGTCGGAGAGGGTGCCGATCGATATCCAATTCATCGCGCTCACTCCGCCGCCTGCGCAAACCCGACCGAAGCCATCGGGCGGAACTCGTGCTTGTCCTTGCCGGAGACGCGTTCCGACCACGGGTCGACCTGGGCGAATTTCTGGGAGAAGACGAAGCGCTCGTAGTAGGCCTTGCGCTTCGCGCCATCGTCCATGATCTGGCGCTTGATCTCGGGGATGCCGATGCGTTTGGCCCATTTGTAGATGCGTTCGAGATAGCGGCCCTGCTCGCGGTACATCTGCGTCAGCGCTACGATGTGCTCCAGCGCCTCGTCCTCGGTCTTCACCAGGCCGAGCACTTCGGTGCCCTTGATGTCGAGGCCAGCGGCGCCGGCGAAATGAATCTCGTAGCCACTATCGACGCAGATGACGCCGACATCCTTGCAGGTCGCCTCAGCGCAGTTCCTCGGGCAGCCCGACACCGCCATCTTGACCTTGGCCGGGGTCCACGAGCCCCACATGAATTTTTCGATACGGATGCCGAGCCCCGTCGAATCCTGCGTGCCGAAGCGGCACCAGTCCGAGCCGACGCAGGTCTTCACCGTGCGCAGGCCCTTGGCGTAGGCGTGGCCGGAGACGAAGCCGGCCTGGCCGAGATCGGCCCACACCGCCGGCAGGTCCTCCTTGCGGATGCCCAGCATGTCGATGCGCTGGCCGCCGGTGACCTTGACCATCGGGATCTCGAACTTGTCGACAACATCGGCGATGGCGCGCAGTTCGGCGGCATTGGTGACGCCGCCCCACATGCGCGGCACCACCGAGTAGGTGCCGTCCTTCTGGATGTTGGCGTGCACCCGCTCATTGATGAAGCGCGACTGGTAGTCGTCGGCGTAATCGTCCGGCCAGTCGCAGACGAGGTAATAGTTGAGCGCCGGCCGGCATTTGGCGCAGCCGCAGGAGGTCTTCCACTCCAGTTCCTGCATGACGGCTGGAATGGTCTTCAACTGCTTGGCGATGATCAGCCGACGCACCTCGTCATGGCCGAGCGTGGTGCAGGAGCACATGGGCTGCACGGCTGCCGGGTTGTAGGTGTCGCCGAGCGTCAGCACCATCAGCTTCTCGACCAGCCCGGTGCAGGAACCGCAGGAGGCCGACGCCTTGGTGTGGGCGCGCACGTCGTCGAGCGAGGTCAGGCCCTTGGCCGTGATCGCGCCTGTGATCTTGCCCTTGCAGACGCCGTTGCAGCCGCAGATTTCCGCATCATCCGGCAAGGCTGCAACGGCCGCCATAGGGTCCAGCGGGGCACCCCCCTGGTATGACTGGCCGAAGATCAACGTATCGCGCATCTGCGAAATGTCGGTCTGCTTCTTCTTGAGATCGTTGAACCAGGCGCCGTCCGCCGTCTCGCCATAGAGCACCGTGCCAATGATGCGGTCGTCCTTGAGCACCAGGCGCTTGTAGACACCGGCGGCGGCGTCGCGCAGCACGATCTCCTGGCGGTCCTCGCCCTCGGCGAAGTCGCCGAGCGAGAACAGGTCGATGCCGGTGACCTTGAGCTTGGTCGGCGTGTCCATGTGGACAAAGGCGGCCGCCTCGTTGCCGGCAAGCTGGTGGGCCGCGACGCGCGCCATCTCGTAGAGCGGCGCCACCAGCCCATAGACCATGCCGTTGACCTCGGCGCATTCGCCGAGCGCGTAGATGTCGGGGTCGTTGCTGCGCATGCCGGCATCGACGACGATGCCTCTGTTGACGGCGATGCCTGCCTCCTTCGCCAGCGCCGCATTCGGCCTTATACCGACGGCCATGACCACCAGCGTCGCCGGAATGATGGTGCCGTCGGCGAGTTCCACCTGCTCGACCTTGCCGTTACCCGTGATTGCCTGCGTGTTGGCCTTGGTGATGACCTTGATGCCGCGTTGCTCCACCGCGCGCTGCAAGAGATAGCCGGCGGCCGGATCGAGCTGGCGCTCCATCAGCGTCGGCATGACGTGCAGCACGGTGACGTCCATGCCTTGCGCGTTGAGGCCCGCCGCCGCCTCCAGCCCGAGCAGCCCGCCGCCGATGACCACGGCCTTGGCGCGTGACTGGGCGGCCAGCATCATCGCCTGGACGTCGTCGAGGTCGCGATAGGTCAGCACGCCGGGCAGGTTGTGGCCCGGCACCGGAATGATGAACGGCACCGAACCGGTGGCGATGACCAGCTTGTCGTAGGCCTCGGTCACCCCATGATCGGAGGTGACGGTCTTCGCCGCCCGGTCGATGGCGACGATCTTGTGGCCCTTGTAGAGGGTGATGTTGTTGGCGATGTACCAGCCATCGCCATGGATGATGATTTCCTCATAGGCCTTCTCGCCCGACAGCACCGGCGACAGCATGATGCGGTCGTAATTGACGCGCGGCTCGGCATTGAAGATGGTGACGGCGTAGCGGCCGGGCGCCTGTTCCAGGAGATGCTCCAGCATGCGCCCGGGGGCCATGCCGTTGCCGATGATGACTAATCTTTCGGTCATGATGCTACTCCGCGGCTTCGACGAAGCGGTGGCGTTCGTAGAGGAACTTCAGCACGGCCTCGCGGCAGCGCAGGAAGGTTCGGTCGGAGGCGAGCTCGATGCGCCGGCGCGGCCGCGCCAGCGGCACGGGCAGCACCTCGCCGATGGTCGCGGCCGGGCCGTTGGTCATCATGACGATGCGGTCGGACAAGAGCACCGCCTCGTCGACATCATGGGTGATCATGATCGTCGTCGAGCCGAGCCTGGAATGGATGTCCATAACCGCGTCCTGCAGATGGGCGCGCGTCAGCGCGTCGAGCGCGCCGAACGGCTCGTCGAGCAGCAGGATCTTCGGCTCCATGGCGAGCGCGCGGGCAATGCCGACGCGCTGCTTCATGCCGCCGGAGATCTCGGCCGGTCGCTTGTCCCTGGCGTGCGCCATCTGCACGAGGTCGAGATTGCGCATGATCCAGTCATGCCGCTCGGCCTTGCTCTTCGAGCGGCCGAAGACTTTCGACACCGCCAGGTTGATGTTTTCGTAGACGGTCAGCCAGGGCAGCAGCGAGTGGTTCTGGAACACCACGGCGCGTTCGGGGCCGGGGCTGTCGACCTCCTTGTTTTCGAGCAGCACGGCCCCGGCGGAGACCTTGGTCAGGCCGGCGATCAGGTTGAGCAAGGTCGACTTGCCGCAGCCGGAGTGGCCGATGATGGAGACGAATTCGCCCTTGTCGATGGTCAGCCTGATGTCCCTCAGAACCTCGCTGACCTGGCCGCCGCGGGCGAAGGATTTGTCGATATGGTCGAGTTTCAGATAGGCGGTCATCGCGCTCTCCTCACTTTGCCGTTGTGCCGCGGGTGACGAAGGCGCCGACGCCGGCGACCAGGCGGTCGAGGCAGAAGCCGGTGACGCCGATATAGGCGAGCGCGACGATGATGTCGGGCAGCCGCGACGAGTTCCACGCGTCCCAGATGAAGAAGCCGATGCCGACGCCGCCGGTCAGCATTTCGGCGGCGACGATGGCGAGCCAGGACAGGCCGATGCCGATGCGCAGGCCGGTGAAGATGTAGGGCGCGGCGGCCGGCACCATGATCTTGACGAAGAACTCGAACGGGTTGAGCCGCAGGATGCGCGCGACGTTGCGATAATCCTGCGGGATGTTGCGCACGCCGACGGCGGTGTTGATGATGATCGGCCAGATCGAGGTGATGAAGATGACGAACAGCGCCGACGGGCTGGAATCGCGGAACGCCGCCAGCGACAGCGGCAGCCAGGCCAGCGGCGGCACGGTGCGCAGGATCTGGAACACCGGATCGAGGCCGCGCATCGCCCAGATCGACTGGCCGACCAGCGCGCCGAGCGCCACGCCGACGATCGCCGCCAGGCCGAAGCCGATGGCGACGCGCTGCAGCGAGATCAGCACCCGCCATGCCAGTCCGATATCCTGCGGACCATTGTCGAAGAACGGATGCGCGATGAGGTCGTAGGCCTCGTTCCACACCTGGCTCGGCGGTGGCAGGCTCGATGTCGGCGACGAGCAGGCGACTTGCCAGACGACGAGCATGAGGGCGATGACGATGACCGGCGGCACCAGTGTGCTCGCCAGCTTGCCGGCGATGGCGATCGGGTCGAAGCGGCGCCGCGCCTTGGCGGTGAAGGCAATCACCTCGGCCGGTTTGGCGGGGAACGCCTTCACCTTGGTATCCTCGATAGTCTGGATCGACATGTCTGGGAAAAACTCCGTGGGGGCACTGGCGACAAGGGGAGGGACAAACGGCGCAAGGGCGCCGTTTGCGCCGGCTAGGCCGACGCCTTGATCTTCAGGCTGTCGAGATAGGCGGACGGGTTGGCTGGATCGAAGACCTTGCCGTCGAAGAAGGTCTCGACGCCGCGCGACGAGGAGGCCGGAATGTCGGCCGCCGCCACGCCGAGATCCTTGGCCGCCTCGCGCCACAGATCCTCGCGGTTGACCTGATCGACCAGCGCCTTGACGTCGGTGGTCGGCGCGAATTTGCCCCAGCGGATGTTCTCGGCGAGGAACCACGAATCATGGCTCTTGAAGGGGTAGGAAACGCCGCCCTTCCAGAACTTCATGTAGAGGTCGGTACCTTTGGCGACGCGGCCATTGCCGTAGTTGATGTCGCCCTTGAGGCGGCCGATAATGTCGGCGACGGGCACGTTCATCCATTGCCGCTTGCCGATGATGGCGGCCATCTCGTCCTTGTTCTCCTTGGCCTCGCACCATTGCTGGGCTTCCATGACGGCCATCAGGATCGCCTTGGTGGCGTTCGGGTTCTTCTCGATGAATTCGGCGCGCAGGCCGAGCGCCTTTTCCGGATGGCCCTTCCACAATTCGCCCGTGGAGGCAGCGGTGAAGCCGACGCCCTGGTGGACGAGCTGCTCGTTCCACGGCTCGCCGACGCAGAAAACGTCCATGTTGCCGACCTTCATGTTGGCCACCATCTGCGGCGGCGGCACGACGATGGTCGAGACGTCCTTGTCGGGATCGATGCCGCCGGCGGCCAGCCAGTAGCGCAGCCAGAGGTCGTGCGTGCCGCCCGGGAAGGTCATGGCGGCCTTGATCTCCTTGCCGGCCGCCTTCTTGGCGGCGAAGGCATCCTTCAGCTTGGAAGCGTCGAGGCCGACACCGGTGCCGGCATATTCCTGCGCGACCGAAATGCCCTGGCAGTCGTAGTTGAGCCGCGCCACGATCGCCATCGGCATGGGCTGGTTGTTCTGCGTCACCTTGCCGGTGTGCATGAGGTAAGGCAGCGGCGTCAGTATGTGGGCGCCGTCGATGCCGTTGGCGGCACCGCCAAGCATCAGATTGTCGCGCGTCGCGCCCCAGGAAGCCTGCTTCAGCACCTCGACATCAGGCATGCCGAATTTGGCGAACAGGCCCTTCTCCTTGGCGATCATCAGCGGTGCGGCATCGGTCAGCGCGATGAAACCGAGCTTGGCCCCGGTGACTTCCGGCGCGGCGGTCGCGGCATAGGCGCCGGATGGAAACAGCTTGCGGGCCGCCATGAACAGGCCGGCCGTCATGGCGCTGCTGACCAGAAAATCGCGACGCGTCATATCCTTGGGCGATGTTCCCGTCCCGATCCAGTTCTTCATCGTCTTCTTCATCGTCGTCTCCGGTTGAACGCGATTCCAAAACAAAAAAGCCGCCGGCCAGGTCTTCGCGCCCGAGAGACCGGGAGCGCGTTTTGACCTGAGCGGCAGCTTTGCCTGTGGCGCCCGCCATTGGACGCCTGTTCCGTGACCCGCGAAGGGCCTGGTTATTCCAAAGCAGGAACCGTGCCAGTTTCGGTTGAAAGGAAAAACATCAATGAAATCAGAGATTCATGCCGGTCGATGGCGCGCCGGGCAATATGACGGGAAGGCCAAAGATTGTTCATTAGGGCCATCGCGCGCACAATTTTTGTGCAATGCACAAGAATGGCGCGGAAATGATCAGGCTTCCGCGCGGGCCGATTTCTGGCCGGCAATATACCTCTCGATCTCATCGGGATCGAAGATCTGGCCGTCGAAGAAACCGTCCGGGCCGAGCATCAGGCCGGCACCGGTCGCGCCGACCGCGGTGGCGACCTTGAGCGCGCCTTCGACCTTCGCATTGGCCCCGGGAAGCGCGACACCGAGCGGCTTCAGCGCCGAGCGGTAGAGGTCGGGCCGGTAGCAATTCCGGGCGATGGCGAGATTGTCGGGCGTGTGCGCGACGTGCCCCCAGCGCACCATCTGCGTGTAGAACCACAGCGCATGGCTCTTCCAGGGAAAATTCGCCGCCTTGTCGAAGGGCAGGAAGAAGTCGTCGATATCCCGCTCCGCCCCGCCACCCAATTGCAGATGGCCGGTGAGGATCGGCATCTGCACGGCCGGCGGCAGGCCAAGGAAGCCCGGCCGCGCCATCACGGCGGCCAACTCGGCGTGGTTGGCCGGATCCTGGCACCAGCGCGCCGAATGGTGCAGCGCGCGCAGCAGCGCCGCCAGCGCCTCGGGATTCTCGTCCGCCCAGGCCTTGCGCACGCCGATCACCTTCTCCGGGCTGTTGCGCCATATCTGCGCCTTGACGGTGACGATATGGCCAGTGCCGGCGGCGACCGCGGCACTGTTCCAGGGCTCGCCGACGCAGTAGCCATCGATGCGTCCAGCGGCGAGCGCGTCGGCCATGAAGGGGGGCGGCACGATGACGATCTCGATTGCGCGGTCCGGGTCGATGCCGCAGGCGGCCAGCCAGTAGCGCAGTTCGTAATTGTGCCCGGAATGCGGATGCACCACGGCAAAGCGCAGCGGTTCGCGGCCCGCGACTGCCCGATCACGGATGAATGCGCCGAGTGCCGCGCCTGCGCGTGCCGGATCGAGATCGGGTTTGGCGCCATGCGCCTCCATGCCCGCCCAGACAGCGTTGGAGATGGTGACGCAATTGCCGCCGAGCCCGAGCGAGAACGGCACGATGGTCTCGGAGGCGAGCGGCGTCAGCCCGAGATTACAGGCGAGCGGCATGGGTCCCAGCATATGCGCGAGATCGAAATGGCCGATGGCGATGCGGTCGCGGATGTTGGCCCAGGAGGTTTCGCGGTGCAGCGTAAGCTCAATGCCTTCGCGGGCGGCGAAACCAAGCTCGCTCGCCGCGACCAGCACGGCGCTGTCGAAAAGCGGCATGAAGCCGGCGGTAATCTGGTGCCTCATGCTCATTCGTCCTCCGCCGGCCCCAGCAGCCCGGCCGCGGTCACCAGGCTTTGGGCGATGTCGCTGATCTTGCGGTTCTGGTTCATCGCCGTCTTGCGCAACAGCGTGTAGGCGGCCTCTTCGGAGAGGCCGCGCGACTTCATCAGTATGCCCTTGGCGCGATCGATGACCTTGCGGCTCTCGAGTTCGCTGCGCGCTTCTTCCAACTCGCGCGCCATGCGCGAGAAGGCATTGAAGCGGCTGATCGCCATGTCGAGGATCGGCTTGACGCGCTCTTGCCGCAGACCGTCGACGACATAAGCGGACACGCCGGCGTCGACCGCGGCCTCGATCGAGGCCTGGTCGGAGCGGTCGACGAACATGGCGATCGGACGCTTCACTGCGCGCGACAGCTGGAACATGTTTTCGAGCATGTCGCGGTTGGGATTTTCGAGATCGATGACGATGACATCGGGTTCGATCTCGGCGATCCGCCGGGCAATGCCGGTCACGTCATGGATCACGGTGACATGCTGATGCCCGGCCTCGCGCAGGCCGGCCTCGATGATCGAGGCGCGGATGCGATTTTCATCGATCACCAGGACGGCTAGGGAGGATCGGACCATGCCTGCATTGTGGGCAAGGCCGCGAAATTGTGCAATGCGGCATAGCCACGTCCTTGAAAGGAACGTGGCTATGCCCGCCGCCGAGGGTTACGTCCGGTCAGAACGGGGTGAGGCGCGGGTTAGCCGCAAACGCGAACGTCTTCGACCACCCTGTGGTGGTGGCGCCAATGCACGACCGTTTCCAGGTGGCAGCGATGGTGCCGTTGGTGACGCCGGTATTGGCCATAATTATCGTACTGAACGCTCTGGTCGTCATCATATTGGTTGTATTGGTTGTCATAGCGCCGGTCATGGTGCCTGCGAATAACAATTCCGCCACCGGAATTGTCATCCGGTGAATATTGGTTGCCGTCGTCGGACTGGATAATCACACTTGCGGCTTGCGTCGGCGCAACGACCGATGCGATTGCGGCCAATGCCAACACGGATGCTAAAATCAACTTTTTCATTTTGTCCTCCTGGGCGTTCAACACATATAAACTCGACATATCAACTCACGGAAGAACGCAGCGTTCCACTGTAGGCTTACACGCTTTGCGACGCCGGGGACATCATGGCGTTATCGGCGGGAACCATGCGGTCCAGGCGAACGAATGCCGTGAGTGGCAGATGGTCGGAGGCGACGCGCGAAAGCGGTGTGTCGTGGGCTTCCACGGCTGCGATCATTCCGTGCCGATTGGTCATGATCCGGTCGAGTGCCAAAAGCGGCAGGTTCGAGGGGAAGGTGGGGACCGCCGGCGGCTGAGGCCCGAACGTCGCATGCAGCGTGTTGAGGGCGGAGCGGTTACCGAGCCGCCATTCGTTGAGGTCGCCAAGCAGCAAGGTCGGCTTTTCGTCCGGGCTGCTCATGAGATCGAGCACGACACGGGCCTGCTGCGAGCGCGAGTGGCGCAGCAGCCCGAGATGGGCGGCGATAATGCGCAGTGTCCCGCTTCCGTTCAATTCGATCTCCGCCACCACCGCGCCGCGCGGCTCCAGGCCCGGAAGCCTGATCTGATGCACGTCACGGACGACGCCTTTCTTGAACAGCAGGACATTGCCGTGCCAGCCATGGCCCTTGCCGGTGGCCGAAATCGGCACCGGCACCAGGCCGGTTTCCCGCTCGAGACGAGGCAGGTCGAGAAGCCCGTCACGATCGCCAAAGCGGTTGTCCGCCTCCTGCAGCGCGATCACGTCGGGGTCGATCTCGCGGATGACGCGGCTGGTGCGCTCGGGATCGAACTTGCGATCGACGCCGATGCATTTGTGGACGTTGTACGAGGCGACCAGCGTTCCAGTCGCGGCCGTCGTCTTGTGCGCAGCCGCGTTTGCCTTGCGCATCCGCCTGTCGCGAATCGACAAAAGCACGGTTGCCGGGAGGCTGCGTCCGTTCATCCGCACCGTGTGCCTGCCATGCCTGCTGGTCTCACCATGCACCTCAAATAGAGTCTTTGTGCTTATGTTCCATGGCCGACACCAAACTATCCGTCAAACACGTCGTTTTGTTAAAGCTGGAGGCTTTCTTAGAGATAGGGTGAGAACCCACCTAGAGATAGGGGTGAGAACCCATCTAGAGATAGGGGTGAGAACCCCATCTAGAGATAGGGCGATCCCAGCCACAGGATACGGTCGAACAGCCGGATGATGAACGGCCTGGCCCGCAAGGAGTCCAGCGTGACGGGAGTGGCCGCTTCGATCGCCGATCCAATCCGGGCTTCGATCTCGCGGGCAAAGCCTGCGTCGAGGACCTCCAGATCGATCTCGAAGTTCAATCGCAGCGACCGGGCGTCGAGATTGGACGAGCCGACATAGGCCCACACACCGTCGATCGAAAGCAGCTTGGAATGGTCGAATGGGCCCCCCGTGCGCCATATGCGGCAATAATTCTTCAGGATCTGGTCAAATTGCGCGGTCATGGCGCGGTCGACGAGGAAGAGATTGTTGACCGCCGGCACCACGACGTCGATCTCGACGCCGCGCCGCGCGGCGGTGATCAAGGCGCTGATCAGTTCGCGGTCCGGCAGGAAATAGGGCGACATCAAACGGATCGACTTGCGAGCCACCGAGAAGGCGCCGATCAGCAGCTTGTGGTTGGTCTCATTGCTGGCATCCGGCCCGGATGCGACGGCCCGCACCAGCATCGGCTGGCCGGGAGCCGGCGACAGCGGGGCAATTCGCCAGGCATCGCCCTTCAGTGCTTCGTTGGTGGCGAAGCGCCAGTCTTCGGCAGCGACCGAGAACAGGTCGGCGACGACAGGTCCGGTGACCTTGAAATGCGTGTCCCTGGCGCTGTTGGAGCCTGCGAATTCGGCCGAAAAACCCTTGCGGATGTTCATGCCGCCGGTGAAGACAACGGTGCCGTCGACCACAAGGATCTTCCGGTGAGTCCGGAGATTGGCGTAGGGCAGGCGCAGGCCCATGACGATGTTGCCGTTGAAGACATCGGCGGGGATGTTGGCGCGGCGCAGATGGCCCAGGATGCTGGGAACGGAGTAACGAGCGCCGACGGCGTCGATCAGCACGCGAACAGTAACGCCGCGCGCGACAGCGCCGGCCAGCGATTCGACGAAAAGCAGGCCGACGGCGTCATTGTCGAAAATATAGGTCTCCAGCAGGACGCTGCGCTCGGCGCCGTCGATCGCCGCGCGCATGGCGGCATATGCCTCGTCGCCGGTCTCCAGCACGTCGATGGCATTGCCCGGGTTGAGCGCGCGCCGCGCCACCCTGTCGCCCAGCGTCCGCAGGCCGGTGAAGCGCTGACCGTAACGCTCGACGATCTGGGCCTCCTCGGCGGCGACATCGCGCTCGATCTTGGTGGTGGCAGCGTCGCCGGCAAACGGACGCTGCGCGGTGATCGTGGCGCGGCGAATGCGGTTGATGCCGGCCACCGCATAGATCAGCACGCCGAGAATCGGCGACAGCACCATCACGCCGACCCAGCCGGTGGCGGCGCGCACATCCTCCTTGGTCATGACGGCGTGGGCGATGCCGACGGTCGCCATCACCACCGAGATGATCGCCAGGATTTGGGTCCAGTGAGTCGCAATGGTCTCGAACATTGCCGGGACTATCCAGCGAGCGGTTGCAGAAGGCAATGCGGCCGGTCCGTGCATCGCATCGGCGGATGGCGGCCGCGGTCCGGCCAGTGTTTCGGTTGAAAAAACTATTCCCAGGCACCGTTTTAGCCGATGAAATTGCCTCTAGACTCCGGCCTGGGAAAACCAACTTGACGCGAGGGAAAGCATTGAGACCGCTTGATCCTGTGCTGCCCTGGTGATCCAAGGCTTCCTGTACTTTGGTGCCATATCTGTTGTATATCAGAGGAGGCGAAATTAGCGGTATAACACTTCGATTGGAGGCGGGGGGAACGCCGAATGACGAAATTCAACTTCGAGGCGCCTCCCGTGGGGGATGGCGACATGTCGGCCGAATGCCAGCGCCAGTTGCTGCCTCTCATCCATGATATCGTCCAGGCGGCGGTCGCGGCCGGCTGGAACCGCGACGATGTTCTTCTGGCTTTTGTCGAACTCACCTGGGATCTGTACGAGAAACGTCGCGGTGATCTGTAGCCGCTCGGCGCTCCGTCCTGCCTGGCTGCCGATTTTTGGCGCAAAAAACGAGCAATGAATTCTCAGGGATGGCGCAGACCTGCCGCCGCCGTGGAATAGAATGCTCGTCAACTTCCTCGGTCGGTCTTTTTTTCTGTCTTTTCGCGAATAAGAATTTTTCTTTGCGCGGGGGAGTTCTTCCCTAGCCGAGACGCCTGCGTTACGCTTGTTCCGGGTTCGGGCAAGGGGATTTCAAGCGGCGGCAAGGCGGCTGAGGCGACGCGAATGAAAAATGCGGACGAAGCTCGGGAACGCGGCGTTTCCCGAGGCGTCGATCGGGTAGCCCGATATGTGCTGGACATCATTCCAGAAAGTGCCGGTCCCAGAAGAGCCACAGCGCGTGGCAGCGTCATCCATTCCGTCCGCGGTCCCGGCTCGCAGACGTTCCTGGCCAGGGAACATTCCGCGGGCATCGTGCTGAGGCCCGGGCGCAAATTCAGGGCCTCGCTCGGCAGCGACAAGATCACGGAATACGATGCGCCGGTCGGATGCCTCATCGTCAATCCCGCTGGAGTCGACAGCACCTTCGCCTGGTCGCAGACCAGGGAAAATGCCGTCGTTTCCATCTCTCCCGAAGCGCTGTCGGAGTTGGCCGCGCATGAACTCGATCACTCCGACGTGAAGCTCGAGCCACCTGCGTTCGGCAAGGTCGACCTGAGGGCGCTCAACATCGCCCAGATGATCACCGCCGAACTGACCGGCAAGCTGCCGCCGAACGAACTCTATCTGGACTCGCTGCTCACGGTGTTCGGGGTGCATCTGCTGCGCACCTACACCGGCCGCAGCCGGCAGGCCGCGTCGCCCAAGGGCGGGCTCTCCGCCGCTGGTGCTCGACGCGTTCGCGAGGATCTCGACGAGAATTTCGTGCGAAAGGTCATGGTCGCTGAACTGGCGTCGGTCGCGGGGGTTTCCCCCAATCATTTCATAGCAAGGTTCGCCAGCGCGTTCGGGATGCCGCCGCATCGCTATCTGATCAACCTGCGCCTGGACTTCGCCGAAAAACTACTCGTTGACGGCGAGCTTGCAATCGCCGAAATCGCCTACCTCGCGGGGTTTTCGGACCAGAGTCATCTGGCTGCAACCATGAAGAAATACAGGGGCAGAACACCGACCATGACCGGAAATGCGCCGGGCAGAAACCGAAGGCTCAGGATGGCAAAGTGGCAACACCTGCCGTCTGATAATCCAAGACCGGAATTTCCTGCAAAGCTTCCGGAGTTTTCCAAAATACGTCCGTCACCACTGTGACCCAGGCATTACGGGAGTCATTCGAAATAGCATGCAGCCTGTGCATTATTAGCCATCTGGCCGGACTGATCGAATGAACCGGAGCGACAATGCAGCCACAGCTCGATCAATCACGAATTGTTTTTGGGGGGAACGGGGAGGGCGATCTCGGGTTGAATTCCGTCTGCGAAATATCAAGGGACCGAAAGATGCGGCCTGATGATGGCCCTCCGGGATCGGCGTCCGGACCCAGTCCCGCGCGACAGCCGGCGCTGAACGTGAAAGGCGGCCTTTCCGCCCACAGCGCGCGCAAGGTGCAGGAATTCCTCGATCAGAATTTTACGCGCAAGATAGCCCTTGCCGAGATGGCGGCGGTTTGCGGGCTTTCATCCTATCACTTCGTGCGGGCTTTCTCCCGGACGTTCGGGGTGCCGCCGCATCAATATGTCCTCGATCTGCGGCTGGATTTCGCCGAGAAGCTGCTTGCCGAAACCCACATGACGATCGCCGATATCGCCCATTTGAGTGGCTTTTCGAGCCAGAGCCATTTTACTACCGTGATGAAGAAATACCGGCGTTTGACGCCAATGCAGCTTCGCTTCGGCAAGCTTAATTCGAAGATTAGGTGACATATTGATCGCTTAATTGTTTCACTTTGCCTTATTAAAGCTCAAGCTAAAGTAACTATCCGTTAACTCCTGCGAAGTTGCCGCGATTTTTTCTGACAAAACAGCAATTTCCTGAAATACGGCAAACCAGAATCATGGCTTTCTGCGAGGTGCTGGAATTTGTCAGACATTTGCCGACCGCTGGCGAACGGAGAGGGACCATGGCCGACAATCGCATTTCGAGTGGCTCGTTTGTTCAGCATCGCACGGCGCATTTCGCCAGGCATTGGATTGCCGGGGCCGAGCACGGCTCCCGCGCGCTCCGCCGCCGCCTGATGGCGGTGCTGCGCATGGCTCATTGCGTGCTCGGTATGGGGCGCAAGCGCCTGGGGCTCGGAGCGCTGGGCGCCGGTGGGATGCTCGGGGCAGTCATGGGGATCATGATCCCGCAGGCGGCTTTCGCGCAGGTTGTCATTGGTAACGGGGTTCTGACAAACGCCGCGAACTGCACGAACCCCTCCGCAGGGGTGCAAAGCATAGCGATCGGTTGTGGCAACACCGCCCCCGGCGCTGCCTCAACCGCCGTTGGCAACAACGCCCACGTGAATGGCAACAACGCCTTGGCGTTGGGCACCGGTATCACGGCAACGGGCGATGCTTCGATCGCCATCGGCTATGCGATGGGTGCCAATGGCCTCAACGCCATAGGTATAGGTGTCTTCGCGAACGCCACCGGCGTTAACGCTCTTGCCGTAGGTGGGAACGCCCGCGCACTCGTGGACGGAGCATCGGCTTTTGGTGTCAACAGCACCGCAAACGGGGCGAACGCCGTCGCTCTCGGCTCAACGGCCAGCGCTTCGGGTGGCGCCTCGGTGGCGATTGGATTGTCTTCCAACGCCTCATCTGCAAACGGTTCAGCCATAGCCATGGGGGTCGGCGCCAAGGCAAACGCTGGAGCGGGCGGCGGTTCTCCCGTTTCCATCGGCACGAATGCCAATGCAAGCGGCACCGCTCCTGCCGGCTTCACGTTCGAGGCCGTTGCGCTCGGCACAGCCTCAACCGCAACGGGGGCATGGTCGGCCGCGGTAGGCTCGAGCGCATCCGCGACCGGGACCGGGTCCAGCGCGTTCGGAACCTCCGCCACGGCGTCGGCGAACCAGTCCACGGCAATCGGCAACGGGGCGGCCGCCTCCGGCGTCGGGACCACGGCCATGGGTTACCTGGCCAAAGCCGCCGGGACGAATGCCGTTTCGATTGGCAACCAGGCCAGCGCCGGAGGGTTGAACTCGCAAGCTCTCGGCAACGTCGCCAATGCTTCGGGCAACTTCGCGCTGGCGCTCGGCAATTCGGCCGTGTCGAGCGGAGTAGGCTCCGTCGCGGCCGGATCGGGAGCCCAGGCCACGGACGTCTCGACCACAGCGCTCGGCAACAACGCCGCTGCGACCGCCGCAAACGCAAGTGCCCTGGGACTAGGCGCCACTGCAAGCGGCGTAGACGGCACGGCGATCGGCAAGTCGGCCAATGCGAGCGCGCAGGACGCCATCGCCATGGGCACCACCTCAATTGCGAGTGGCACCGCCAGTACAGCGGTCGGTAACGTCGCTGTCGCCAGTGGCGCAAACGCTTCGTCGTTCGGGTCCGGCGCGAAAGCGACAGGAGACAATTCTCTCGCCGCCGGCGTCAGCGCCAACGCCGGCGGAATTGGCAGTACGGCACTCGGCATCGGCGCCAATGCGTCGGCGACGAGCGCCATTGCCGTCGGCAACAATGCCAAGGCCAGTTCTGCCGAAGCGGTCGCCATGGGCACCAATGCGGTGGCGACCGGGGGCAAGGCTGTCTCCATCGGTTCCGGCAACACCGCCTACGGCGACGGCGCGGTCGCCATCGGCGATCCCAGCTATGCCAGCGGCACCGGCGCCTTCACCGGCGGCGCCAACAACATCGCCAACAGCGACGGCACGGCAACCGCCACCGCCGCCAACCAGGCTGCGGGCGCCGTCGCCATTGGCAACAACAACAAGGCGATCGGGCAGGGCTCCGTTGCCCTGGGCAATGGCTCGACTGCTGGTGCCGCCGGCCTCGCAGGCAATGTCGCGCTGGGCAATGGCGCTACCGCAGCCGCAAGCTCCGGCGACGTGGCGCTGGGCTCCGGTTCCGTGACCACGGCGGCGGTCGGCACGGCAAGCGCCGTGATCAACGGTACGACCTATGCCTTCCAGGGCACCAATCCGACCTCGACGGTCAGCATCGGCGCGCCGGGTGCGGAGCGCACGCTCACCAATCTGGCGGCGGGGCGGATCAGCTTGACGTCGACTGATGCTGTCAACGGCTCGCAGCTCTTCGCCACCAACCAGGCGGTCGACGCCATCGGCGCCACGCTCAACAACATCAATGTCGGCGGCGGAATCAAGTATTTCCACGCCAATTCGGCCCTGCCGGATTCTCAGGCCCTGGGAACGAATTCCGTCGCGGTCGGGCCCAACGCCGTGGCCAACAACGCCGGCGATGTGGCGATCGGCCTGAATTCGACGTCAGGAGCAACGACCAATGTTGGCGGAGCCACGATCGGCGGCACCGCCTACACCTTCGCCGGCGGCACGCCGGCAGGCGCCTTCTCGGTCGGGTCGGCAGGCGCCGAGCGCCAGGTCCAGAACGTCGCGGCCGGACAGTTGAATGGCGGCTCGACCGATGCGGTCAACGGCTCGCAGCTCTTCGCCACCAACCAGCAGGTGACGCAGAACACGACCGATATCGCCAATATCGGCAGTGGCGTCACCAATCTTGGCAACACGATCAACAACATCGCCGGCGACACCTCGACCGCCTATACCGACGCCAACGGCATAGGCATCCGCTACGCCCGCACCAACGAGGCCGGCCTGGCGCAAACCGATTCCTTCGCGCAAGGGGTCGGCTCCACCGCCGTCGGCTACCAGGCGACCGCGACCGGCGTCAGCGGGCTGGCGCTCGGCCGCGGCACACTGGCCAGCATCGACGGCAGCGTGGCGCTTGGTTCGGGTTCCGTGGCTGACCGGGCCGTGGCGCCCGCCACCGGCCAGATCGCGGCCGGTCCTGCCAACTTCATCCAGTACAACACCACCGACAAGACGCTGCTCGGCGCCGTGTCGGTCGGCACGGCCACGTCCTACCGCCAGATCACCAATGTGGCTGACGGCACGCAGGCGCAGGATGCCGTGACCGTGCGCCAGCTGCAGGGGGTGATCGCCTCGGTCTCGGCGACGTCGACCAAGTATTTCCATGCCAATTCGACGGCCGGCGACTCGCTCGCGGTCGGGGCGGAGTCGGTCGCGGTCGGCCCGACGACGGTCGTCAACGGTGACAATGGCGTCGGCATCGGCAATGGCGCCATCGTCGACCAGACCGCGCCCGGCGGAACGGCCATCGGCCAGAACGCCCATGTCATGCTGGCCGACGGCCTGGCGCTCGGCACCAATTCGACCGCGGCCGGCGTCCAGTCGGTGGCGCTCGGCGCGGGCGCCAACAGCACCTTCGCCAACAGCGTCGCGCTGGGCGCGCAGTCCGTCACCACGGTCGGCGCCCAGGCCGGCTACACGGCCTTTGCGCTCACCGGCCCGCAGACCTCGGCCGGCGAAGTGTCGATCGGCAGCGCGGGAGCCGAGCGCAAGCTCACCAATGTCGCGGCAGGCTCGGCCAATACCGATGCCGTCAACGTCTCGCAGCTGCGCGGGGTGTCGCAAAACATCAGCAACCTTTTCGGCGGCAGCACCACGGTCAATCCCGACGGGTCGATCACCGGGCCGACCTATACGATCCAAGGCAACACCTACTCGACCGTCTATGACGGGTTCACGGCCGTCAACAATGCGCTGACCAACATCAATAATGGCGCCGGCATCAAGTATTTCCACGCCAATTCGACGCTGGCCGACTCCACCGCCAGCGGCACCGACAGCGTGGCGATCGGGCCGGCCAGCGTGGCCAGCGGCACCAACAGCCTCGCCGCCGGCAATGGCTCGACCGCCACGGGCCAAGGCGCCGTGGCGCTCGGCCAGGGCGCCAAGGCCAACAACGCCAATGATGTGGCGCTCGGTTCCGGCGCGGTGACGCAGGCAGCGGTCGGCACTTCCAGCACCGTCATCAACGGCAAGACCTACACTTTCGCCGGCACCACCCCGATCGGCACCGTCAGCGTCGGCAGTGCCGGCGCCGAGCGCACGATCACCAATGTCGCCGCCGGACAGATCAACGCCGGCAGCACCGATGCGATAAACGGCTCCCAGCTCTACGCCACCAACACGGCGATCCAGGACCTGAAATCGGGCCTCGGATCGCTCACCCAGAATGCCGTCGTCTATGACACCAATCCGGACGGCAGCAAGAAGAACAGCATCACGCTGCAGGGCGGCGACGTCAACGCGCCGGTGGTCATCTCCAATGTCGGACCCGGTGTGGCCGGCACCGACGCGGTCAATGTCAACCAGCTGAACCAGGGCCTGACCAACGCCATCAGCACGTCCAACACCTACACCGACAAGGTGGCCGCCACGACCTTGCAGCAGGCCAACAACTATACCGACCAGAAGCTCAGCCAGCTCAATACCGACATCAGCGGCATACGCGACGAAGCCCGCCAGGCGGCGGCGATCGGGCTGGCCGCGGCCTCGCTGCGCTATGACGACCGTCCCGGCAAGCTCAGCGTCGCGGCCGGCGGCGGCTTCTGGCGGGATTCGAGCGCCTTGGCCTTCGGTGCGGGCTACACGAGCGAGGACGGCCGCATCCGCGGCAACGTGTCGGGCACGGCCGCCGGCGGTCATGTCGGCGTGGGCGCCGGCATCAGCTTCACCTTGAACTGAGGCAGGAATGAAAGGACTTGCCGTACTGACCTGCCTGGCGCTCTGCGGCGGCCTCGCGCCGGCCGCTGGGCAGGTGGCGTCGCCCTACAGGATCAAGCCCTCGGATGTGGTGCTGCCGCCCGACGTGAAACTGGGAACCTATCAGCGCACGATCCGTCCCTTCGAGAACTGGACGCTGATCTGCGACGAGAACCTCAAGGCGCGCAAGAAGGTCTGCAATGTCTCGCAGGTGATCGAGGATTCCTCGGGCAAGATGGCCTTCAGCTGGTCGCTGGCCGCCACGCAGGACGGCAAGCCCTACATGATCGTCCGCACCGCGCCGAACGCCAGGAGCGATGGCCTGGTGTCGCTGAAGTTCGACGGGCGGGACCAGGCGATCGACGTCCGCCTGAACGGCTGCAATGAAGTGGTCTGTGTCGGCATGCTGCCGGTCGGCCCCGTCATGCGCCAGCAGATCTCGCAGAATGCGACGCCGGCGATTTCCTATCCGACCGTCGACGGCAAGACGATCACCGTGACCGCAGCAACACTCAAGGGGCTGACGGCAGCCCTTTCGCCACTCAAATGACCGGGGCAGCACAATGAGCCAGCAGGACCAGTTCATGTCCGCAAAACGCAGCAGCCAGGCCGTCGAGGCCGACCGGCAGAGGCTCGTCGAACCGACGCGGCGGCGATGGCCGCGCGTCGTCGGATTTTCACTGTTGGGGCTCGTCGTGGCGGGCCTCGGCTTCGCCGCCGGGAACTATGCCGCGATCGCCAATCTGGTCGGCAGCGCGACCGCCGCACAGGCCGAGACAGCCAACCCGGCGCTTCCGGACACGCCTTTCCTCGAGCATGTCAAGCAAGCCGGGGTGCAGGCCTGTTCAACCATCTATCCGGTGCTCGGGCAGATATTGACGACAGGCACGAAGTACAGCGTCAAATCCCTGTGGAACGACCAGGCCGCCGACAAGCACGCCGTCCAGGCCTTCGTCGGCATGGACTATGCGACGGAACGCTATAGCGGGCCAGCCGCCGGCGTCGTTTTCGCATCGCCCACCGCTTCGGGTTGCGAGGGGACGATGGTGCGGGTGGCGCCGTTCGCCAGCCCGTGCGCCGACCTTCCGTCCATTCTTCCGCAGGGCAGCAAGATCACCGACCATCTCGGGCAGGTCGAGGTTTACGAACTCGGCGGCAATGCCGGTGAGGCCCTTCTGCTGCCGACAGGCAAAAGCTGCGTGGTGATCTCCGTCGCTTCGGCGGCGAAGTAGGCGAAGCGACCAGGATCAAGGAAAGGGGTGCCTACCATGAGATTGCGGGCTTTGGCAATTTTGGGCTTGACCTTGTTGTGGAGCGGCCACGTCGTCTCGGCCGACCTGGTGGCGCCGTCGGAGCCGCAGCAGGAGGAAAAAGGCATCTGGGCGGCCATCGCCTATTCCCAGTCCGACAGCAAATACGGCTTCTTCTGGGGCGCCGACAAGCGGCAGGAGGCGAAGGACATCGCTCAGAAACATTGCGAGAACGCAGGCGGCAAGGCGTGCAACGTCGTCGCCGTCTTCCGCAACCATCGCCATTGGACCGATGACGACCAGACCGGCTTTCCCTACAAGCACTGCGGCGCGCTGGCCATGGCCGACAAGGTCGAGAACCGTTTCACGCCCTGGGGCGTGAACTCGGCAGAGACCCGCCGCGAGGCCGAAGACCTCGCCTTGCAGGCCTGCGAGGCGTCAGGGGCCAAATGCAAGATTCGTGAATGGGTCTGCACATGAAGCGTGGCCTCAAGGCCGTCTGCGCATACGGGGCTATCGCATTCTCGTTGATGTCGCCAGCGTCGGCTGAACAACAGGCGGCGGCTCCAGACGGACCGTCATCGCTGCGCGAAGTCTATCAGGACTGGAGCGTGGCTTGCTCCGTCAAGGAAAATGCCAGGGTCTGTTCGCTCTCACAGGACCAGGTCCAGCAGAACGGCCAAAGGCTGCTTGCCATGGAGATACAGAGGCGCGCGGACGGGTCGACGGTGGCCACCCTGCTTCTGCCCTTCGGCATCCTGCTCGATCCGGGCGTGACGCCCCAGATCGACGATCAGCCGCCATTGTCCCCACAGCGCTTCAGGACTTGCCTGCCGACAGGCTGCATCGCGGTGTTTTCCCTTGACCGATCCGTGCTCGGAAAGCTGAGGGTAGGCGAGGTGCTGAAGCTCAATGTCACGACAGATGCGGAGACGCCACTGACATTCCCGGTGTCGCTGCACGGCCTGACCGCGGCGCTCGACCGCATGGTCGCGTTGAGCGCACGGTAAGGACAAGAGCGGCGGCCTGCCAGCCGCCTTCGCCGGGTTCCATGGAACGTTGGTGCGCCGAGGTCGTTTAGTCCCGGTGCCACTGCCAGCGGATCGCGATGATGAAGAAGATCTACGTCAAACCCACGCTTGTGAAACGCGGAAAGCTGACCGAGCGCACGGCACAAATCGTGGCATCCGGGGTCGTATTGGGGGAGTAATGGCATTTCCGCAGGCGCCCGCGTGCACAGTGGCTCGCGGGCAGCCAGCGGCGTGCGGGAGCGACGTGCAATGCCGCTCGCGCCGAGGTCGGCGCCACGGCCACCGACTTTCCGACGGCCACCCAGGCTCTATTCGGAGCAGGCCTGCAAGATCAACCAATGTCGGCGCGTCGCAACTCCGATACGTCAAAGTCGCAGCCAACGATCTGGCGTTCGTCAAGCACGAGCTGCCGATGATCCTGCGCAGTCCCCACGGGTGCATGAGCTGGTCGAGAAAGGGCGGATTGAGATCTAGCCATTCGATCAGCCGATCCCCCGCAAGCTGATCCTCGCCACCTCGACGCAACGCCCGATGTCATCAACCTTTCGCCCGCTCTTCCCCGAGTTGCGCGACATCCACATCCACACGCATCTGGAAACCGACGAGCCATATCGAATAGCTGCACGAAGCAGAATAATGTGCAATTCGGCGGCCTGTTGCCGACCGACCGCTTATGATGGGGAGAACTTGATGCGGAACACGATGCTGGGCTTCGCGGCACTTGCCCTGGTTGCATGCCAATCGGCTCCTGTGGAGCCGCAACCCGCCGCTGTCGAACCTCCGTCAGCTCCGGTTGTCGCTCCCCCTGCATTGGCTCCCGCGACTGCTCCTGCAGGTTCGACCATCATGGATCCATCCGTGACGATTACGCCGCCAGCGAAGGGCGTTCCAACAAAGTACGCCGCTTTTTCGGGCATGTGGGCCGGGCGATTGGAGGGCACGTATGAAGCCAAAGTAGCCGTGCAGACGATTTCGCCAAACGGCAAGGTGACGGTCACCTTCGCGTGGGGCAATCTGGGCGACAACAATCCGGGAGAGGCCGCCGGTGAAGGAAGAATTGTCGGGACCACATTGAAGCTCGGGCGCCTGCCGAATGGCGCCGACATCAGTTTGACGATGTTGCCTGATGGCACGCTGGCCGGAACCTATGCGCTCGCCGGCCAAACCTACACGGGCGCGTTCACCAAGCAATGATCAGGGAAGCGTCCGCATGTTCGCCGGGGACGGGCGGCTTGGCGAGCGACTGCTTTGGATCCAAAACCAGATTCGCGGTCCTGCTGCCAGACGCCTGCTTCGCGCCTCATACACGAACCCGCTTCGCAGGAGGGAGCGCCTCGGCCCGAGGTGGCTTGAGAGACGCTGACGCCGCTCGATGCAGGCTCTCGCGTAGCGCCGCGCCGATGACGTTGGTGATCCACTGCGGCTCGCTCGCCGATAAACCAGCCAACCTCGTCGTCAACTCAACTAGCTGGCCGCGATTGGTCGCAACTGCCGAAAGCTCTGTCGTGGAGAATGGTGGTAGCGGGAGACCGCTACATCGCAACACCCACTATTGAGGAGGCGCTCTTTTGCTATCGTCGGCATGCGGCTTGAAAAGGAAAAAACGTGAGGCCCTCGATCGCGCAAAAGCAGAGGCCCAGCGCGCGCGTGAGATAAGGCAACGCGAGCTAGTGATTGCTAAGGCCAATACCGTTTTCGAACGAGCTCGTAGCCGCCATGAGGCCGCCATGAACTCCATCAGGCAATGACGGGAGGAGCTGGACAAAGAGGAAGCTGACGAGGACGAAAGATGGGAGCGCGAGCAGCAGGAGTACGATGCCTCGTTGAAGGACGCAAAGGCGTAGGCTGCAAGCAACAGCGTCGACCGTCTGTATAGCATCCGACGTATAGCAAGCCGTCTGACCATCCGCTACATCGTCAGCATTTGTCTCTTTCTCTGGCCTTAACCTTTGTCGCCAGCACAAATTTATGCGCGTCCAGCCCAGTAATACTCTTTTCTCTTCTCGCGTCGCCCCCGTCATCAATGAAGTCTCGCACGAAGGCCACAAGGCCTTTCTGGCCCTTAATAGTTTCGTAGCCTTCTTGCTGGCAAGCCTCTAGGAATTGCTTGGTGCGACCCTGTTCGATAATGGTGCGCATGTGCAGCATCATCCCTTCGATCCTGATATTCCTGATATGAGGACGGCGCTTGGCGTTGGTCTGATTTGCGCCCATTTTGTTAGGTTCTTTCTCCACTTAAATTCCCCTCATTGGTTGACAATGCTTTTAGCTAAAGCGTTAACCCCTGCGTCCCGTGTTGATAGTCTATCAGTAGCTATCACCTGTTGAACGTCCCCTATGTGCGACGCCAGCTCTTTCTTTTCGCGTGCGCTTCTAGCTTCCGCTATGGTCAAATCGCCAATACTCGGCAACACAAAGTAAATTGCCACGGAATGTACATCTTTTCGTTCTCTCTTGGCGTTTATCATTGCCTGTTTGATGTTTGTACGAGGCAGCGGGTTAAGTTGGATTTGTGGATTCAGGCCACTCTTAAGGGTAGTCGTAAATATTAGATTCACAACTTCGTTTGGTATAGGTTTGCTGTTCGTTCCGAGTAGCAATTCAGCCTCGGATTTCTCACCAATCAGGTTCCCAGACTGGTTCTTATTAATAAACCCACTTAGCCAACCCTTAAGACCAAGGTTTCCTGTAATGGGATAGACAAGGTGAGGTCCGTCTGGTTGGGCATTTGCCTCCCTAATATCGTTGCAAATTCTTATAAGTGGCAAATTCGATAACATGAGATCGGCTCTGTCGTAGGCGACCCATTTGTCTTGACTTTGACGGATACCCTCCGCTGATGCGCTAATCGATGTAGATAACACACCCCTGGTGAACACGCTTGTGAGATCAATACTGCTATCCAGGCTATCGGTCTGTGTAATGTCAAAATTGAATACCCATCCAATGCTCATTTTAGAGTATGTTTCGACGAGTTGCTCAAGCGCGGCGTCTCTCCTGTGCAAATGCTTATAGCCGTTTGCCAAGAACCGATCAAAGGCATCCGCCTCGTGCTGTGCTCGCTTTTCACGTCGATCGTCCCGGTCAAATTTTCCGGCTGGATCGGGCGGCTCGTAGGCTGCCAACTTATCTCGACTTAGGGCGGCCGCATCTTGCGCATTCTCATCGTAGAAGCCGGTCGCCGCGCCGAGAAGGGAAACAATTCCATCTCGCATTTCACATCTTAAGGCCTCGGAAACGGCGGTTGGATCGATCCCGATCGCATCATCTTTGGAAGGGACACCGGCGCATGACGATAGTAAAGCGACAACAGAAATAGCGCCTACTGCGCGCAAGCCCGCTAGCGGAAAACTCATGAAATCCCCCTCAGGCCGTCCCCGCAGCCTGTTTCATAAATACAGGCTGAACAAGAGACTCTTGTCAATGGATATTTTTATCGCCGAGGACTATCCAAAGTAACGAATACTTGAAGATGCGCTAGCCACCCGCGCTAGGTCGCCACTGGGCTTCACGGAAACAATAGGAACTCACCATGCGGACGCTTTTGCGATTGCCTTCTCTTGCCACGGTCTCGCCGGGTGGCGGACTGCGGCCAAGCTGGACGAAAGGATCTTCAGAAAAACCTGCCGGCAATCTGCAGCGCCGCCAGCGCGGCGCCTGTCTGATCGCTGCATGGCCCCAGTCTTGCGGAAGTCTTCGCTGCGTTCCTCACGATTTCCAGCGCGACGCACTGACTTCAATCCCGAAAGAAACCTCCAATGGACATCAAAGCTCAACTGCCGGTCATCATCCACTACGTGCTGATAGCGGTCTTCACTGTGCTCAGTTAGCGGCTCAATAGTGGCCACGGCCTTGAATTTGATCAGCTGGCCGTCCATGAGGTCACCGCTGGTCCGCAAGTATCCTGTTGCCAAGTCCGGTTAAAAGAAGGCCGCTGGCGCGAATTTTCCCGTAGGTCATCCAGCTTTGAGGGGTTCTTGGAAGCTTTTCGAGCTTTCTGTCTTGCGACTTCCCTTGAAAAGCGCAGTGCTTCTCTAGAAGGTGGGGGTGTCTGGAGACCGCTACATTGCTACACCCACTATCGAAGAAGCACTCTTCTGCTATCGGCGACGCTCAGCATAGAGCTTAAACCTCACCGAAGATTGCTCGGAATTAGGGTGGCTTGGGCCACGGCTTGATCGGCTAACTGCCACTGACGGCGAACCCGAGGTCGACGCACCAAACCTCCAGCCGAGTTGCGCGGTATTGGGAGCGAGGAAGGGGCTACGCTTCTTTAGATCTATGTGCTTGTTTTATTTTCGACCGTTGCCAGGCCCGCATACGTGGACTTATGGCCCCGGGTAGCAAGCCGTTCTCGGTTGGTTGGAGCGAACCTAGATCCGAATTTAAACCGGCAATTTGCTTTGTGACATCTTGTCGGAGCAGCGGCAAGATTTGGGTGCATTACGGTAATCGACATGTCCTAGGCCGTCCAGGCGAACTGGAGATCGTTGAACCGGAGGCAGAAGTTGTCCGGCGCATTTTGCCGCTTATGCGGCGGGTCGAGCTCCACGAGACCTAGCGGGTGATCTCAACCGGGATGGAATAGCGCCACCGCGAGGAATTCGCTGGAACGGTTCTACCATCAATGGAAATGCGCAACTCGGGGTAGGGCTACTTTTTAACGAACTCTATGTGGGTCGGATCGTCTGGAACAAGGTCCGGATGCTCAAGAACCCTGATACTGGCAAACGCGTCTCCAGGCCAAATCCGCAAGACCAATGGCAAACGAACGAAGTTCCGCATTTGCGCATTATCGATGACGAAGTCTGGCGCAAGGCACAGGCGCTCAAAGCGGCGAGGATGAATGCGCCGTCTCATATTAAGCGTCGCCCGGCACACCTCTTATCCGGCCTACTCCGCTGCGGCGTCTGCGGATCGGGCATGTCAGTTCACGATCGGGATAAGACAGGCAAAACCCGTATCAGGTGCTCGGCAGTTCGCGAAAGCGGGAGTTGTTCCAACCGACGCATCATTTACCTTCCGGAGATCGAGAGGGCAGTCCTTGATGGCATGCGCGAGCAGTTGAAAGCGCCGGACCTCATCGAGGCATACATCCGGAAATACAACCAGGAGCGCCGAGAATTGGCCGCGCAGGCGAATTCGATGCGCACAGGCCTGGAAGGCAAGCGTGATCGGACAGAAGGCGAGCTTAAGCGCACCATCGACCTCGTGATCAGAAACGTCATTGCTGAGGAAGATGCCAAGCAGCGGATCGCAGAACTCAAGACACAGCTTTCGCTGATCGAGGCCCAACTCTGCGGTCTCGATGAGCCGCCATCTACTGTGGCGCTCCACCCAGCCACGGTACGGAGGTATGTCGAAACCGTCGATGATCTATCAAAGGCGTTGGCCGACCACGCGACTGCCCCAGATGACCGCGGCCCACTCACCCAAAACTTCCGGGAGCTTGTTCACAGCGTCACTGTGCACCCAAAACCTTCCCGCAAAGGCTTCGAAATTGAGGTTAAGGGCAAACTTGCTGCTCTCATTGGCGGGGCCGCATTCCCCACTTCACGGCATATTGGAAAGCCTACCCAGTTGGGCCGTCGCTATTCTGCGGCCGTTGGACACGATAGTGGGTTTGAAATGGTAGCGGGAGAGGGACTTGAACCCCCGACCCCAGGATTATGATTCCCGTGCTCTAACCAACTGAGCTACCCCGCCAGGGCGGCGAAAGGCCCGAAATCCGCCTTAAATCGAAAGGCATTTCGAGGCGTTCGCCAAGGTCGCGCGGATATAAGGTTGGGAGGGCGAGCCTGTCAAGCTTCGAAGCATTCCATATCGCCGCATATTCTCATTGCCGGAAAAAGCTTTGCCGCATGGACATTTGGTTGCAACCGCCGGGGTTGAGTTCGAAGGGGCACGTCGCTATGTCTCGGCCACGAGTTTTTAGAGTTTGAAACAGATGAAGCCGCGCATTGCAGTCCTCGGTTGCGGATACTGGGGCAGCAACCATATCCGCACCCTCAAGGCGCTTGGCGCGCTGTACGCGGTTTCCGACGCCAACCGGGCGCGTGCCGAAGGCTTTGCCAGCGAACAGGATTGCCTGGCGATCGAGCCGGAACAACTGTTCGGCCGGGACGACATCGACGCCATCGTCATGGCCTTGCCGCCGCAATACCATGCCGACCTTTCCGTGCGCGCTGTCGAGAGCGGCAAGGACGTGCTGGTGGAAAAGCCGATCGCGCTGACCGTTCCGGATGCCGAGCGCTCGGTGCAGGCGGCCAAGGACAATGGCCGCGTCTTCATGGTCGGCCATGTCCTGCGTTTTCATCCCGCCTTCGAGACGCTGAAGGGGCTGATCGACAATGGCGAGCTTGGCGAGGTCCGCTACATCCACTCGCACCGGCTAGGCCTTGGCAAGTTCCATACCGAGAACGATGCACTGTGGGACCTGGCGCCGCACGATCTGTCGATGATCCTGGCCATCACCGGCACCGAGCCGATCGAGGTGCGCGGCGAGGGTGCGGCACTCCTCGACAACCTCAGCGACTTCGCGCATCTGCACATGCGCTTTCCCAACGGCCTGCGCAGCCATCTCTTCACCTCGCGGCTCAATCCCTATCGCGAACGACGGCTGACCGTGGTCGGCACCAAGGCGATGGCGGTGTTCGACGATGTCGAGCCTTGGGAGCGCAAGCTTGCCGTCTACCGCCACGCGGTCTGGCAGGACAGCGGCCAATGGGCCTTCACCACCAACGAGCCGTCCTATGTCGCGGTCGGGCAAGGCATGCCGCTGACGCGCGAACTCGAGCATTTCATCCACTGCATCGAGACGCGGGCCGAGCCGCGCACCAGCGGCGAGGAAGCAATCAGGGTGCTGCGCATCCTGACGGCGGGGACGGTCACCCATACCAAGTCCTGAGGCCGTTTGGAAATTCTGCTCTGGCGGCCGTCTGATGGCGTTTTCTGCGCTTCCCCGTTCTACTGCGTGCAGTAGAACTGAGCTCACGGACCCGAATGTCCGCTGCGCTCCGGTTCTCGAAACCACCACCATATGACTCGCCAGAGCGAATTTCGAAACGGTCTCTGAGAGGGTAGTGTTTATTCGGCGGGAATTTGCGCCGGCCTTGCCGCAAGCTTCGTCAGCATGGCTTCGGCCTCGGCGCCGCGCTCGGAGCGCTCGATGAAGCCGCCGCCGAAGACGCGCGCTTCGTTGCCGTCGTCGGAATAGAGCACGCAGGCCTGCCCGGGCGCGATGCCGGACTCGCCATCGGCCAGTTCGACCGACGTCACGCCCGCGATGTGGCGCAGCACTGCCGGACGCGGCGGCCGGGTCGAGCGCACCTTGGCGAACAGTTCGAGGCCGCCTTCGGGAATGTCGCCGAGCGGGCCGTCGCCAAGCCAGTTCATGTTGCGCAGATAGATCTTGTGCGTCTCCAGCGCCTCGCGCGGGCCGACGACGACGCGGGCCCGTTCGGCATCGAGATGGACGACATAGAGCGGCTCGCCCGACGCAATGCCGATGCCGCGGCGCTGGCCGATCGTGTAGCGCAATATGCCCTCATGGCGGCCGAGCACGCGGCCGTCTATATGGACGATGTCGCCCGGATTGGCCGCAGTCGGCTTCAGCTTGGCGATGATGTCGGAATATTTGCCCTGCGGCACGAAGCAGATGTCCTGGCTATCCTGCTTGGCGGCCACCGTCAGCCCCATCTCCTCGGCGATGGCGCGAACCTGCGGCTTCGACAGGCCGCCCAGGGGAAAGCGCAGATAGTCGATCTGCGCCTGCGTGGTGGCGAACAGGAAATAGCTCTGGTCGCGATCGGCATCGACCGGCCGGTAGAGCGCGCGGTGGGCGCCATTGGCGCCGGAGCGAATATAGTGGCCGGTGGCGAGCGCATCGGCGCCCAGTTCCTTGGCGGTGGCAAGCAGATCGGCGAACTTCACAGTCTGGTTGCAGGAGACGCAAGGGATGGGGGTCTCGCCGGCGACATAGCTCTCGGCGAAGGGGTCGATGACCGCCTTGCGGAAGCGCTCCTCGTAATCGAGCACATAGTGGGGAATGCCAAGCGTTTCGGAAACGCGGCGGGCATCGTCAATGTCCTGCCCGGCGCAGCATGAACCGGCCCGGTGCGTGGCCGCGCCGTGATCGTAAAGCTGCAAGGTGACGCCGACGACATCATAACCTTCGCGTTTCAACAGGCCGGCGACCACGGACGAGTCCACGCCGCCCGACATGGCGACGACAATGCGGGTGTTTTCGGGACGTCCGGGAAGGTCGAGACTGTTCATGATGCTTTCATTCTGCGCGGCGCCTGAATGCCAATGTCGAGAATATAGGTCAAGCTTTGCGGCGGCGCCAGCTTGCAAGGCGATCGACCGATCGCGGGCGATCCGCGATCCGCCGGATTTTTTCCAACCAATTCAAGGCTTCCAGCCGGATGTTTCAAATGCCTGCGAAAAGCCTAACGCGGCGTTCACGATCCTTACCTAGTCATTAGGGTCTGCTTAGGCAATTTTTAAAGCTGTGGCGGTAACGTGGCGGGGATTGGGTCTTTGAGTTTTTTGTAGAGAGTACGATGACCGATCTGGTTAGACCTA